>Ga0213821_1000109_pt1 | contig 54919 bp, 53 predicted proteins | sample MC6MC0909MG_FD_179894 | JGI IMG/M metagenome (GOLD analysis project Ga0213821, IMG submission 179894) | Enriched soil aggregate microbial communities from Iowa State University, Ames, United States - MC6-MC0909-MG | ecosystem: Environmental > Terrestrial > Soil > Unclassified | place: USA: Iowa...
CGAACTGGCGCACGCATTCCCACGCCGCGTCGGCATCGGCCAGGTTGTTGTAGCTCAGTTCCTTGCCCTGCAGCTGCTGGAACGTGGCCAGCGTGCCGGCCACCGGCGACAGGTCGCGGTAGAACGCGCCGGCCTGGTGCGGGTTCTCGCCGTAGCGCAGGTCCATCACCTTCACGAAACTGGAATTCATCTGCGCCGGGAACTCGGTGCGCAGCGGCACGGCCGCATCGGTGGCGGTCACCGCCGAAAGATAATTGCTGATCGCCGCGTCGTACTGTGCAACGCGGTTGAACGCCGCGACCGACAGCGCGAAGCGCTTGGCCGCCGAGAGCTTGCCATCGTTGGCATCCAGCTCGGCCAGCAGTTCCGCGTACTGCGACGGATCGGTGGCCACCGCGACACGGGCGAAGTTCTTCGCCGCCGAACGCAGCATGGCCGGGCCGCCGATATCGATGTTTTCCACCGCATCGGCCAGCGTGCAGCCTGCATCGGCGGTGACGCGCTCGAACGGGTACAGGTTCAGCACCAGCAGGTCGATCAGGGCGATGCCGTGTTCGGCCATCACCGCCTCGTCCTGGCCGGCGCGACCGAGCAGGCCACCGTGCACCAGCGGGTGCAGGGTCTTGACCCGGCCATCCATCATTTCCGGGAAGCCGGTGACATCGGCCACGTCCTTGACCGGCAGGCCGGCGTCGCGGATCGCCTTGGCGGTACCGCCGGTGGACAGCAGCTCGACGTTGCGGGCAGCCAGGGCGCGGGCCAGGTCGAGCAGGCCGGTCTTGTCGGAAACGGAAAGCAGGGCCCGGCGCACGGGCAGCAGATCGGAACTCATGGGGGCAGGAGATCGAAGCGGAGCGGGCCCATATTGTAGGCCGTACCGACCGGCGGTCGGTACCTGCCGGGTAAAACGTCCGCCTCACTGCCCGCTACGGTAGGTACCGACCGTTGGTCGGTACGCCCATCACGTAGTGATGCCGTATTCCTTCAGTTTCTTGCGCAGGGTGGCACGGTGGATGCCCAGCATCGACGCCGCGCGGCTCTGGTTGCCTTCGCAGTGGTTGAGCACTTCCACGAACAGCGGGATTTCCATCTCGCGCAGGACGATCTCGTACACATCGTCCGCGTCGCAGCCGTCCAGGTCGCGCAGGTAGCGTCGTACCGACTGGGCCACGTGTTCGCGCAGCGGCGGCTTCGGCGCGCCACGACTATTGTCAGGACGAGAAAGGACTGCGTTCAAGAAGGATCCCGGTGCGAAGCCAGGGCGGACCACAACCCTGGCGGAAAATTTGGAGGGGGTCAGTCTAGCGCGTGCGCCGCCGCCCCGCCACGCTCGCGGGCAGGACGCCGGGTTACAGGAACTCGAAGGTGAATGCGACCGTCGAGGCGGCCGGCTCGCGGACCCGGAAGGCGATCTGCGCGCTCTGGCCGGGCTCCAGCAGTGCAGCCGCGTCGGCGCCCACCTCCAGATAGTCCTGCGGGGCAAAGACGCTGCTGCCGATGACCCGGCCATCGGCATCGGACAACGACAGCCGCAGCGACGGCCACGCCTGCGCCCAGCGTGCGTCGTTGCGGAAGCTGGCGTGCACCTGCAGCGCGCCGGGTTGCCCGACGACCGGTCGCACATCGCGGCTGATCATGCTGAACGCTGCAGGGTCCTGCCAGGCCGGCAGGCTGCAGCGCAGCACGCTGCACAGCCCGGCCACCCAGGGCCGGCTGCCGGCGTCGGCGGCCAGGCGCGCACGGTCGGCCACGGCGATCTGCAACGCCAGCAGCGCGACCAGCCCGGCCACCAGTCCCCACTGCCAGCGCGGCGTCGGCGCCGTGGGCGTCGGCGCGCGCATGAAGCTGGGCGCCACCGGGGCGGGCGCGGGTTCGGTGCCCTGCGCAGGTGCCTGGAGCGCGGCATCGGCGTCGTGCGCGTCCGCAACCGGGGCGATGTCCTGGTCTGTCTGCTCGATGTCCTGCGCGATGACCTCGACATCCGCGTCGCGATCATGGCCGCTGTCCACGGCGCCGTCGACCGCAGGCGATTCGACTGCCTGCTCCGGCAGCGCGGCGTCTTCCGCCGGCGCAGGCGCAGGTTCGGACGCGGCACGCAGGAAAGTGGCCAGCGGGCGGCGCGGTGGCGGGGTGGGCTCGGTCATCGGGTCAGCGCCGGGCGAAGGTGCCTCATTCAAGCACGACGGACGCCGGTGATGCGCATCCAGTCGCCGTCCTGGGCCACTTGCAGCTGCTCGAACGACGGCGCGTAACGCACCAGCAGTTCGTCTTCCTGTCCGTGCAGGATGCCCGACAACGCGATACGCCCGCCCGGCGCCACGCGCGCGGCCAGCACATCGGCCAGCGCGTCGAGTGCGGAGGCCAGGATGTTGGCCACCACCACCGGATAGGTGGCCTGCGGTTCGTCGCCCGGCAGGTAGACCTGCACGCGTTCCTGCAGGCCATTGCGTTCGGCGTTGTCGCCGGTGGCGATCACGGCCTGCGGGTCGTTGTCCACGCCCACGGCGCGTGCGGCGCCCAGCTTCAGCGCGGCCAGCGCCAGGATGCCCGAGCCGCAGCCGAAATCCAGTACGGTCTGTCCGGCCAGCATGCCGTCGCCAGCCAGACCGTCCAGCCAGCGCAGGCACAGCGCGGTGGTGGGGTGGGTGCCCGAGCCGAACGCAAGGCCCGGATCCAGCCGCACCACGGCGGCGTCGGCGGCCTGCGCCGCCTCCGGCAGTTCATGGTTCCACGGCACGATCCAGGTGCGCTGGCCGAAGGCCATCGGCTGGAACTGGTCCAGCCACGCGCGTTCCCAGTCTTCGTCCTGCACCGCGCGGAAGCTGGCCGTGTTCCAGTCCAGCTCCGGGTCGAATGCCTCCAGCGCGGCCAGCAGCGCCAGCGCGTTGGCGTCTGCGGGGAACAGTGCGGTCAGCACCAGGTCGTTCCACAGCGGGGTTTCGCCCACGCCCGGTTCCAGAATCGCGCGCTCGTTGCTGGTGTCGGCATCGGCATCGAGCAGGGTCACCGCCAGCGCGCCGACGTCGTCCAGCGCGTTTTCATAGCGGGGCTGGGTGGCTTCGGTGCAGTGGAGGGTGAGTTCCAGGAACGGCATGGGGCGACTACCTGCGGAAAACCGTGAATGCTAGACCATTGCGCCGGAGGCTGGCAGATTCCGTCTCAATCCCGGCTGCGAACGCGTCGGAACAGCCGATTCAGACACCGGCAGTCGTGATTGCTAAACTTCGCCTCCAGCGGACCTCCTTCCGCGCCCTGGCGCTCCTGAATGGCCTTCGTGCCCACCCTCAAAACCTGGCTGCTGGTGGTACCCGCCCTGGCATTGCTGGGTGTGGTGGGCTACCGCGCGGGCGACCGCGCGCTGCACGCCGAGTCGACGGCGGCCACGGGCGGGGACGTGCCTACGGTGACCGGGTCGAACATGCCGCTGCAGGCGCGGCAGCTGGCACGCCAACTGCTGGCCACTGAGCGCAGCGCCGCCGTGCCTTCGGGACTGCCGCTGGACCTGCGCGCCGATATCGAAGGCGACACCGACCTGTTCGCGTATGCGCAGCGCCTGCGCCTGCAGGCGGCCAACGGCAACGCCGAGGCCGGCTGGATGGTCAGCCGCGTGTACGACTACTGCGCGATCTATGCGATGGATCCGGGCGGTTACCAGCTCGACAACGCGCTGCTGACCGGCATGGGCATGAGTGCCTCGGCGCCGATGGTGCAGGCCCGCGAACGGGTGTCACGGCGCTGCGCCGGTTTCGTGGCCAGCGATGGGCTCGGCCGCAGCCTGATCCTGACCCAGCGCGTGCTGGCGGCGCGGGCCGGCAACCTGGCCGCCGAAGCGGCCCTGTTCGCCGAGGGCCAGCCGCTGAAAGATAGCGCCGACTATCGGCGTGACCTCGTCGAGCGGGTGATGGAGTCTCGCGACCCGGAAGCCTATATGGCCATCTCCACCGCCATGGGCCAGCGTGCCAGCGGCGACGCCGCGCTGCAGGGCTTGGTGGCAGGCGACCAGTTCAGCGAACTGGCCTGGCGCCTGGCGGCCTGTGAGCTGGGCATGGCCTGCGGGCCGGACAGTGTGTTGATGAACAATTTCTGTGCGAACGGAGGGATCTGTTCGCAGGACGGTGGGCAGGACTTCTCCACATTCGTGTATGACGCTGCGGTATCGCGGCAAGGTGCGGGAAAAATGAAGACGTTGGTTGAACTGTTGATCAAGGGGGCCCGCGCATGAATTACCGTCGATTCCTGCATGGCGCCAAGTTCTGGTTCTGGGTGGCGCTGTTCGTGGCCTATTCGGCTGGTGCGGTGGGCCTGGTCATGATCGATACCTACGACGACCGCTACCGGCAGTTGTCGAAGGTGACGCTCACCTCGGTGAAGGCGCAGGAAGACGTGCGCCGCGCCGGAGCCAGCCAGGTCGCTGCGGTGTACCGCGCGCAGAGTGGGATGCCGTTCGCGTCGTTGCCCGCCGGCAGCACCTTCCAGGTGGTCTGGCCCGATGGCTCGACCGAAACCATGGTGATCGTCGATCCGACCTCGTCGCTGGGCGTTGCGCCGGTGAAGGACACCCAGATCACGGCGGCCGACGCCAGCCGTTGATGCGTGCAGCCCGGCGCGCAACCGCCGGGCTCACTGCATCGGGTGATACGCCCGTGCTGACCCTGGTCACGCCAAGCGGGCAATAGCGACATTTGCATCTGTCTGGACTATCGCCGCGTCCGTTGCGGTAGGCAGTTTCGTTTGGACAGGGGTGCTGGGCTTCGGTTTCATCGGGCACGCCTTTTCCTGCGAGTTGCCCATGCCCACCTCCGCCGCCGACCACCGGCATGCCGCCGGCCGTTTCCACGCCCGTAGCCCCGCCACCGCCCTTCCCGTGCGGCCGCTGGACACCACCACCATCCGGCGGGTGGAAACCCCGGCCCAGGCGCTGGCAGCGGTGCTGTCGATCTCCAATGCAGCGGGTTTGCAGCCAAGCACGGCGCGGCCACCGGCAACGCGCGCCGTGTCTTCCCTTCCTGCGAACTGCATTCCAGTCCCTGTTTCGCAGGGCATCCCCGGAGTGATGCACGGCGTTGCGGGGCTGCTGCGCAGCCCGGTGACCGAGCTGTTCACGGACGCCCGCAATGCCTGGGAGCGCCATCAGGGCGTGCGCTGCGCGCCTCCGCTGGGCGCCGGCATGCGCATGCTGCTGCAGGTCGGCGACGCGGTGAGCACGCTGGCCGAGGCGGCCGCGGTCGGATCGCGTGGCGTGTTTGCCATGCAGGAAGTCGCCAGCGTGCTGGACCTGGGGGCGGACGCGATGGAACACCGCCCCTTGGATCCCGACACTGTCATGCAGGCCGTGTTCGGCCAGGCGGGACTGCGCCTGGAAGCGCCCGGCACGGGCACGGGCGCCCGCAACGAGCACATCGACATGTCCGCCGGCGCGCCACACCCGGCCATTGCCCAGGCCACGGCGGAACTGCGTGGGGGCAGGGTGCAGGTGCGCTTCGAAGACGCCGACCACGCGCTGTCGATCAGCGACGGCCGGTTCCAGGTGCGGACCGACGCAGGCGACGTGCCGGTGCGGTGGGACACCGTGACCGGGCGATGGGCGCGCCTGGCCGGCGAGGCGACACCCCGCACCTCGCGCGCCCGCGCCGACAGCTCGATCCGGCTGTTCGACCACCTGGCCGAGCAGGTGCACCTGCAGACGCCGCTGGATGCCGTTCGGCTGCGGCTGGATCTGCTGGGGCCCGACGGCATCCTCTACTACGACGATCCCGCCACCGGCGCGGCGGGCAATGCCGTATGCGTGGACGGGCGGTACTACCCCGCCACCCTGGAACCCGGGCGGGATCCCGGGCTCGGGTTGCGGATCGGCACGCTCGCGCTGGAACAGCGCGATGGCATCTACCAGCTGCGCGGGCAGGAGGAAGCGGGCGCCGAGCCTGTCGGCGCCACGCGTTGCCGGCGCTCACCCGGAAACGCGTGCGTGCCGGGCCAGCCGCAGTTTTCGGTGGGACTGTCGCGCATCCTCCGCCAGCACCATGCGCGGGCCCTGACCGCGGACCAGGCGCGCAGCCGCGGCATCGTCGCCGATCCGGCACGCCCGGGTTGGCACCTCAGCCGGAACGGAGGACGCCTGCGCCACTACGTGCAGTTCAGTGGTCGCTATTTCCGGGTGCGCATGCGACAGCTGGACGCGTTCACGCAGCGCCTGTCGGTGTACCTGCCACGCGCGTCGGGCGCGGGCCGCCTGAGTCAGTGGGGGCGGCTGGCCCATCGCATCGCCGACATCCGCCAGTCGCTGCCGGCACACGAGCACCGCTTCATGACCCAGGCCGAATTCAACGTCGAGTACCGCGGCATGCCGAGCCTGGAGGCGGCACAGGTGTATGAGAGTGCCATCCAGCACAACGGTGGGCTGCGCCTGAGCCAGTTGCAGCGGGCCGCGATCCGCACCTACCTGCTTCGGCGGCGTTCGGTGGACGAGTTCCTGCAGTCCGGAGGCGTGCTGCCTCCGGTGTTCACCGATGCGCCCCGGATGGTGGCGCGGATCAACCGGGGCCTGGCCCGCATCCCGTCGCATGCCGGTCGTGTCTACACGGCGCTGGCCGTGGACGCACGCCAACAGGCCGCGCTGGAGGTGGGGCAGACGCTGTACAGCGACAGTTTCCTGGTGGCCAGCGGCGATCGCGGGCGTGCGGTCGGGGCAGTGGCCAGGGCGGGCGATGGGCCGCAGGGTGCGTCCACGCTGCTCACCCTGGACATGCGGCACCACGCCCATCCCACCGGCCTGATTTCGCTGCAGGACGAGGCACAGGTACTGATCGGCAACAACGTCCTGTTCAAGGTCATCGCCACTTCGCCGGGCGAGCTGCACCTGGAGGAACTGAACCCCACTCGGCAGGCCATGGGACCGTTGGGCGCGCAGTCCCTGCGCTCGGTCCCGCTGCGGGGTGTCTGACAGCAGAAAGGCGGGCAGTGCCCGCCTTTCCGTTCACGCTTCCACTGCGCCGATCAGGTCAGTGCGATCGACTTGTTCTTGCGCTCGGCGAGGCGCTTTTCCAGGTAGTGGATGTTCTGCCCACCGGCCTGGAAGCCCTTGTCGCGCATGATGCGCTGCTGCAGCGCGACGTTGGTCTTGATGCCGTCCACCACCATTTCGCTCAGCGCTACGCGCATGCGCGCGATGGCGGTGTCGCGGTCCGGGCCGTGCACGATCAGCTTGCCGATCATCGAGTCGTAGTTCGACGGCACGCGGTAGCCACTGTAGATGTGCGTGTCCACGCGTACACCCGGGCCACCCGGGGGATGGAACGCGGTGATCTGCCCAGGACTCGGCACGAAGGTCTCGGCGTCTTCAGCGTTGATGCGGCATTCGATCGCGTGGCCGGTAAGCACCACATCGCTCTGCTTGATGCTCAGCTTGTGGCCGGCTGCGATCCGCAGCTGCTCCACCACCAGGTCGATGCCCGTCACCATTTCGGTGACCGGATGTTCCACCTGGATGCGGGTGTTCATTTCAATGAAGTAGAAACGGCCATCTTCGTACAGGAACTCGAAGGTACCCGCACCGCGATAGCCGATGCGCACGCAGGCTTCGGTGCATACCTTGCCGATCTCTTCGCGCTGCTCGGCGCTGATGCCCGGTGCCGGCGCTTCTTCCACCACCTTCTGGTGGCGGCGCTGCATCGAGCAGTCGCGTTCACCCAGGTGGATGGCGTTGCCCTGGCCGTCGGCGAGCACCTGGATTTCCACGTGGCGCGGATTCTCCAGGAACTTCTCCATGTACACCTCACCATTGCCGAACGCGGCCTTGGCCTCGCTCTTGGTGGTGTCGATGGAGTTCTTGAGCGAGGCTTCGGCATGCACCACGCGCATGCCACGGCCACCGCCGCCGCCTGCCGCCTTGATGATGACCGGGTAGCCGATCTCGCGGGCGATCTTGGTGTTGGCCACGATGTCGTCGCCCAGCGGGCCGCCCGAGCCGGGCACGCACGGCACGCCGGCAGCCTTCATGGCGCGGATCGCTTCCACCTTGTCGCCCATCATGCGGATGGTGTCGGCCTTGGGACCGATGAAGATGAAGCCGGACTCCTCCACGCGTTCGGCGAAGTCGGCGTTCTCGGACAGGAAGCCATAGCCGGGGTGGATGGCCTGGGCGTCGGTGACTTCGGCCGCGGCGATCAGCGCCGGAATGTTGAGGTAGCTTTCCGGCGACGGACCCGGGCCGATGCAGACCGACTCGTCGGCCATCGCCACGTGCTTGAGGTTGCGGTCGACCGTGGAATGCACGGCCACCGTGCGGATGCCCAGGGTGTGGCACGCGCGCAGGATGCGCAGCGCGATCTCCCCTCGGTTGGCAATTACGACTTTGTCGAGCATGGACGGATCCTTAGCCGATCACGAACAGCGGCTGGTCGAATTCGACCGGCTGGCCGTTTTCACCCAGGATGGCCACGATGGTGCCGGAAGCATCGGCTTCGATCGGGTTGAACATCTTCATCGCTTCGATGATCGCCAGCGTTTCACCGGCCTTGACCTGCTGGCCGATGCTGACGAAGGCCGGCTTGTCCGGCGCGGACGAGGTGTAGAAGGTGCCGACCATCGGCGAACGCAGCACGTGGCCGTCCGGCAGCGCCGGACCCGATTTGGCGGTGCCGCCGGTGGAGGCTTCGGTCGGCGACTGCATCGGCATCGTCGGCGCGGCGGCCTGGGCCGGTGCCGGTGCCATCATCATCTGCGGCTGGGCCTGGACCATGCCGTAGCCGGAGACCGGGGCGCGCGACAGGCGTACGGATTCCTCGCCTTCCTTGATTTCGATTTCGGCGAGGTTCGACTCTTCCAGCAGGTCGATCAGTTTCTTGATTTTGCGGAGATCCATAGGGGCCTCTTTTTTGATGTCAGTGTGGTGGGAAGCGCGTTGCGCTCGGGTCAAGGGAGTTCAGTGCGAAGCCAGGCGGACCAGCGCCGCGTCCATCGCGTAGCGGTAGCTGTCGGCGCCAAAGCCGCAGATCACGCCGACCGCCTTGTCGCTGAAGTAGCTGTGCTGGCGGAACGGCTCGCGGGCGTGCGGGTTGGACAGGTGGATTTCGATGAACGGGACGTCCACCGCCGCCAGCGCGTCGCGCAGCGCCACCGAGGTGTGGGTGAACGCCGCCGGATTGATCAGGATGAAGGTGGTACCGTCGATGCGGGCGGCCTGTACCCGGTCCACCAGTACGTGTTCGGCGTTGGACTGCAGGCTTTCCACCGCGTGCCCGGCGGCCTGCGCCTGGGCCAGCAGGGCCTGGTCGATCTGCGCCAGCGTGGTGTGGCCATAGACCCCGGGCTCGCGCGTACCGAGCAGGTTGAGGTTGGGGCCATGCAGGACCAGCAGTTTCGCCATGGGTGCCACGCAACAGGAAAGGGCGGAGTCTGGCGGAACCGGTGGATCGTGTCCAGTTCGGCGAAGTTACGCGTGTTTCAAGCGTTCGTTTGAATCTCTGGCGGATCGCTTGGGGCGCGGGCGATGTCGCATCTCGACCCCCAGATGCCGCCCCAGCGTTCCGTTCATGGCACTGGTCTTCCGGGAGACAGATATTACCTTTAGTAGGTAACGTCACTCCGGGATCATTCCCCATGCACAGCCTGATCGTAGTTGCCCACCCCGAACCCGGTTCGCTCACCCATGCGGTGGCGAGCCGGGTCGGCGATGCCATCCTTGCCGCCAGCAGCAGTAACACAGTGGAGATCGCCGACCTGGCTGCGGAGGGCTTCGATCCCCGCTTCAACCAGGCTGACAACGCCCTGTTCCGCCAAACCGGCGCAGTGCCGGCGGATGTGGCCGCCGAACACGCCCGCGTTGATGGTGCGGACACGCTGGTGCTGGTCCATCCACTGTACTGGTGGTCATTCCCGGCGCTGCTCAAAGGCTGGATCGACCGCGTCTTCACCCAGGGCTGGGCCTATGCCGAGAGTCCGGAGGGCAAGGTGCTCAAGAAGCTGCAGCGCCTGCAGGTGCACCTGGTGGGATTGGGTGGCGCGGACGCGGCCATGATCGAGCGGCGTGGCTACGGCACCGCGATGAAGACGCAGATCGACATGGGCATCTTCGATTACTGCGGCGCGCGCGTGCAGTCGTCCACGCTGCTGCTGGAATCGGACAGCGGTTCCGCAGAAGCACACCTGCGCACCGCAGCGGACATCGGCCGTACCATTGGCGCGTCTGCTGCCGCCTGATCCGACCCTTTCGATGCCCGCACGCCCCGAACCGCCCCGCCGCCGCATGCCGCGCGAACAACGCGCGCGCCAGTTGCTGGATGTCGCGTGGGCGCTGGTGGGCGAAGAGGGAACCGATGCGTTGTCGCTGGGGCGCCTGGCCGAAGCGGCTGGTGTCACCAAGCCGGTGGCCTACGATCACTTCGTGACCCGCAACGGGCTGCTGGCCGCGCTCTATCAGGACTATGACCAGCGCCAGTCGGCGGTGTTCGAAGAGCGCATCGGCAAGGCGAAGGGGCAGTTGAAGGATCGTGCGCGGGCGATTGCCGGTGGCTACATCGACTGCGTGTTGTCGCAGGGAAGCGAGATCCAGGGAATCCTGGCGGCGCTGGCGGGTTCGCCGGAGTTGATGGAAGTGAAGCGGCGCTATCAGCAGGACTTTGTCACCAAGTGCGCGGAATGGCTGGGCGGGTTTGCGACAAGGGGCGACGTACCAGACGCTGGATATTGGGCGATTCTTGGAGCTGCGGAGTCGTTGTCGGAGGCGGTTGCGGCTGGATCGGTGGAGCAGGCAGTCGCCGAGGTCGAGCTGGAGCGTTTGATCGTATCGACCGTCAAGCGTGTCTGATGAACGTCGGCCACTACGGTGGCTGTGCTTCCCGCCCCGGTGGCGCAACGCCTTTCTCGTCGTTGGTGACGCGTTCCAGATCGCCTTCGAGCTGTCGGCGGTCGTTTGGGAACCGACCCTGCGCGCGGGAAGGCGCCATCTTGGTGGCGCCTCCCTGGCGGTCTGCGCTGACGCGGAGAACTGCCTTACGGAGCCACAGGTTTGCTCTTGCCGCTCCACGATTTGCTGATGATCATCCACTTGCCGTCGATCTTTGCCAGCGCGAGGTAGTCAACGCCATCCCAGCGCGGGTAGTCGAGGATCACCTTCACCTGCGCGCCGGTCTCGGTCACGTCCAGGATCTCGTAGCGGCGGTGACGCTTGGCTTCGTCGTCGGCGGGTTTGCCGGGGAAGCCCTTGGCCCACTCTTCGGCGCTTGCCTGGGACAGCGCCTTGGTGACAGGTGAGTAGCCCACCACCACGCCGTCCTTGTTCAGCACCTCCAGGATCAATGCCGGGTCGCCGGCTTCGAAGCCGCGCATCATGGTCTGCATGACCTGGTCCACTGCCTCACGGTCTGAGGTCTGCGCCATCACGGCGGCGGGGGGCAGGACGAGGGCGGCGGACAGGCAGAGGGATTGGAACATGGTGTTCATGGCTTTCCTGGGTGTAGGTGGTGTGTCTGGGCAATCGCACTCGGCGATCAGTTGGTCGCCGCGACCGGCTTCTGCGGCTGTGCGGCCTGCATGCGCAGGACCTCGACCACGGCCTCGGCGACGGGCTTTGCAGAGGCGTAGTTCTGGCCCGTGACCACGCGGTTGTCGGTCTGGATGTAGGGGGCTTCGCTGTCAATGGCACTGAACAGGCCGCCGCGCGCTTTGACGGTCTGGCCCATCAGGAACGGGAACTGCTGGAAGTAGGCCGCGTCCTGCTGCTCGTGCTGCTCGGGGAACCCGGTGATGCGCTTGCCGGCCAACAGGTTCCGGCCACCGGCCAGGGTGAGGTTCACGATGCCGGCAGTGCCGTGGCAGACCGCCGACACCACCCCGCCGTTGCGCTCATACACGTGCAGGGCGATGCGCTGCAGGGCGGTGTTCTCCGGCACGCCGTACATCGCATTGCTGCCACCGACGTAGTACACGGCGCGGTAGCGGGCGGGATCGATCTGGGCCGGGGTGGCGGTGTTGCGCAGGCCGGTCATGATGCGCGTGTCCTCCAGGCGTGCTTTCACCTCATCGCCGATATAGGCGTCCAGGATCGGGACGTCGCCGCCGTCGGGCGAGACGAAGTCCACGGTATAGCCGGCGGCATGGAAGGTGTCCCAGGCATGCACGACCTCGCCGAAGCTGACGCTGGCTGGCAGGCTGGAGGTGCCGTGGACCTTGCTGCTGGACACGATGAAAAGGACACGCTGTTGATCGGCACCGCGCGGTTCGCCGGACGCGTCGGCCAGGCAGACCCCGCCGGTGAGGTTGCAGATCAGCAGGAGCAGCAGGGAGAGGAGGTAGCGGGAAGTGGGCATGAGCGCTGGCTCGCAGTGAGGAGCCGCTACGCTAGCCAATCGCTTTCAGATCAATATCCTGCGAACTCTTCCCGGAGTGCTGGAATCGATTCTAGGAGACGGTTGCCGCTGCCCGGAACGCGGCCGGGGTAATGCCTTCGTGCTTCTTGAAGGCGCTGTGGAATGTGGACATCGACTGGAAGCCGGCTTGTTCGGCCACCAGCTCCAGCGGTTTGGGCGGCAGCTGGCGCAGGAGTACCTTTGCCTCCAGCACCCGCAGCTGGGCCAGGTACTGCTTGAACGAGGTCTGGTTGTTGTCGTTGAGCAGCTGCGACAGCCGGGTCTGCGGCATGCCCAGCCGCCGGGCCAGGCGGGGCAGGGTAAGGCCCGGGTCAAGGTGCAGCCGCTCCTTCCCCATCAGCTCGGCAAGCGCCTGCAGCTGGGTGGTGGCCTCCGGTTCGGCAATGCGGCGGTCCTGGTAAGGCTCCACCGTAGCCTGGCCGGCGCGTTGGCGCAGGTAAACCACCACGCTGGATGCCAGCACGAAGGTGAAGGACAGTGCGCCCACGATGTAGGAGGTGTAGCCAGCGGTGTAGTACGCCATCCAGATGACCCACACCCCCGTCAGTGCGCCCAGCAGCATCGGGCCGGTCGACCCGCCTGCCAGCCGGGTGCGATGGCGGTACAGCTGGACGGATGCAAGCAGCAGGTAGCCGAGCCAGACGTAGTTGATGCCGGGGGTGATGACATGCCGCCAGAGCGCGGGATGCCCGGTGTAGGGCAGGACGACATTCACCCCGATGGCAAGGATGACCAGCCCGGCGATATGCCAGCGGTCCAGCAGGCTCGGTCCGGATGTGTCGCTCTGGCATGACCGCACCAGGAAGAACAGGCACGGGCCGATCATGAAGCAGGCGGTCAGGCCGAACTGCAGGACGATCCTCGGAATGTCAGGCCAGAAATGGAAGGCAACCGATTTGCCAGTGCGCACGCCCACCGCCAGGATCAGCAGCGACAGCCAGCGCAGCGCGGGCTTTCCCCCCGCACGCCACCACAGGAACGCGGCCAGTCCGATGCCATTGAAGGCGCCGAGCATGGCGAAGAAAAACAGCAGGTGCTGGCTCAACATGATCGATCCATCGAAAACCCGGCCCTTGGTCAGGTGTGCCCCCATGGCGAGGGGCAACGCGGATGCCATTCTTGCATGGGCAGCACCTATGCCGGCCTGCGCCCGCATGACCTGAGCCTGCGTACCCACCTGCCGGACGGCACCTGCGCGTAGAGACGGCCGCCGGGCACCGACAGGGCCACGTCGGTTCCCCGCGTCGGTCGGGACAGGACCCGCAGGGTGCCCCCGATGCGCGCGGCACGCTCGTGCATGCCCTGCAGGCCCCAGTGCCCTTCCCGCGCGGCACCTTCGGCCATGCCGCGACCGTTGTCGCGCACGTGCAGGCGGAAGCGGCGCCCGAAGTTCAGCTCGACCTCGATGTCGGTCGCGTCCGAATGCGCCAGGGCGTTCCGGATCGCTTCGCGCCCGATGAGGAATATCTCCTCGGCGGTGGTGGGCCTCAGTTCGGGCGCCTCGCCCTTGACCGCCATCCGCAGACGCATGCCCGCCGGGTTCGCTTCTTCGTTGTAAACAGCGGTCAGCGCTGCGGCGAGATCGCCGCCGTTGCCGGCGTCGCCGCGCAGCGAGGACACGCGCTCGCGCCCTTCCCGGAGGCTGTCCTCGGCCGCCTGCATGGCCGACTCCAGGCGCGCCTGCGCTTCGCCAGGCAGCGTTGGCATGGCGCTGATCGCGTGCAGGCGCAGCAACAGGCCCTGGCCGCCCTGCAGCAGGGTGTCGTGCAGGTCGCGGGCAATGCGTTCCCGTTCCTCGAGTCGCTCTTCGTACCGCGCCTTGACCAGGGCGGTGATGTGCCGGCCGCGCACACGCGCCGCCGCAGCAACCAGGACCACCAGCAGGATCACCAGCAGGCCCCGGAACCAGAACGTCTGCGTCAGCGACGGCTCGATGCGGAAGGCGCGCGTGGTCGGGGTGGTTCCCCATACGCCGTCCTCGTTGGCGGCCACGACCTCGAACGTGTAACTGCCCGGGCCAAGGTTGGTGTAGTAAGCCGTGGTGGTGCTGCCCGCATCGCGCCAGCCGGGATCCACCCCCGAAAGCCGGTACCGGTAGCGGTTGCGTTCCGGGCGGGCCAGCGATTGCGCGACGAAGTCGATCTGCAGCTGGGTGATACCCGCCGGGATCACGGTGTCGTCGCGTAGCGGCAGGCTCCCGTCGCCGAAGTGCACATCGCCGATACGCGCGCTGGGCGCGGTGCGGGTGCGGTGGGGGCGGGTGGTGTCCAGCCACGCCAGGCCCTGGTTGGTTGCCAGCCACAGCAGTCCATCCGTCGAGAGCTGCGCGGTGGGAATCGGACCACTCTGCAGCGCAATGCCGGGCATGCCGTCGACGTCGTCGAACAGCCGCGGCGAGACCGCGTTGCCGGTGCGCGCGCTGGCGATCGCATCGGCCAGGTCCAGGCGCACCAGACCGCGCCCGCCGTTCAACCAGAGCTGCTGGTCCGGATCGATGACGATCCCGGTAATACCTTCCAGCACGCCGGGGATGTCGGCAGTTACCGCGCGGAACGGCCCACTGTTGCTGCTGATGCTGAAGCCTGTTTCACCGGCAACGAGCAGCAGGTTCCGACGGGAAAGCACGGCGGTGACCGGTCCTGTGTCCAGGCCAAGGGTGGCGCCGATGCGGTGCACCCCGGTGCCGTCGCGCAGCACCAGTTCGCCACTGGCATAGCCGAACAGCAGGCCCTGCGCGCCGTCGGGTGCGATGACGGTGCAGCCGGGCAGGGTGATCCGCGCGTCTTCCGTCCAGCTACCGCGCAGGTAATGCAGGACGCGGTTCTCGCCAACACACGCCCAGGCCTCGTCGGCCGCCGGGAAGTGCAGTGCCTGGGGTTGCAGTCCGCGTGCGGTGCCGGGGAACTGCACCACTTCCAGCGCCGCGCCCCTGCGCCGGGCCAGGCTGGTCCATTCGAACTGCCACAGCGGGCGGTTGTCCTGCAGCGCCGCGCGCTGCAACCCGGCCCGATCCAGGCCAAGACTGTGGCGGTCGAGGTCATACGGCAGCATGTCTTCGCCATAGCCGAAGAGCGCGCCGTCCGCGTTCCTCGCCAGGACCCGGTATGGATCGTTGGGCCCTTCGGTGAGGCTGCGCACGCTCTGCGCGCGGAAGCGGTTGAGGCCGAGGTTGGTACCGACCCACAGGTTGCCTTCGCGATCCTCGAAGACCGGCACGGCCGAGGTGGAGGTCAGGCCCTGCGGGACATCGAAGCGCTCCATGCGCACCGCGCGCTTGCCGTCGAACAGCACCCGCAGGATGCCGCCCACGCCGCGCATGGGCGCCCACATGGCGCCGTCCGAGGTGAAATGCAGGCGGCTCGCCAGGACGTCTGGAAGCAAGCGGGATTGGCGTTCGGCGGCCGGGAGCAGGCCGTTGGCATCGGCGATGGGCACGGCTCCCCGACGGCGGTCGGCCAGCCAGATCTCGCCCACCGGGCTTTCGGCCAGCGTCGCCATCAACGACACCTCGATGCCGGTGGGGATGAACGCAGCGCCGTCCTTGGGAAGGAACCAGACTTTCTGTCCGACCAGCGCCCAGAACCGGCCGCGCGAATCGTTGAGCAGCCAGTGCGCGTGGCCCTCGGGAAGTCCCATGGATGCAGGCGGTTTCTCCCAGCGCGAGCCGGTGAAGCGGCGCAGGCCCTGGTCCACGGCTGCCCAGAGCACGCCGCTGCTGTCGTACGCGAACGCAGACACCACGCCCGGCGGCACCCCGTCCTTGCGCTGGTAGGAGCGCAGGGTGCCGTCGCTGCCGAGATGGCCGATGCCGGCGTGGTAATACCCCAGCCACAGGCCACCGCGCCGGTCGCCCAGCAGGGTAACGAGGTTCAGCGAGGGCTGCGCGCCGCCGCCGCTCGCCTGCTGGCGTACGAACCGATGCCCATCGAAGCTGTACAGCCCAGACCCTGTCGCCAGCCACAGCGTGCCGGTGGGATCCTGCTGGATGTCCCAGATATCCCCCGGGGCGCCCTGGCCGGCCCGCCACGCGGTGTGGTGATAGCCGGTGAACCCGGTGGCGGGCGGCGGATGCTGTTGCGCGAGACCCGGCGGAGCGAGGGCGGAAAGAACAACCAGCAGCAGCGCACGCATGGCGTGGCCGCGGAACGAAGACAGCAGGGGCATGCGGTGGACTACGGGGCCGGGGCAGGGGCCCGCCGCGGAGAGGACCGCAGCGGGGCGCGCCGGAGCTTATCACCCGGCGCTGGGCGACACCGGCGTGTTGAGCAGCTGCTGCTCCCACAGGTAGGCGATGCCGCTGCCGGCGGCATGCTGCTTGAACACCTCGGTCACTTCCGCCACGTGGTCCAGCCGCGCCCAGTCGCGCTGCCATTCGCCGGCCAGGGCCATCCAGGTCATCACGTTGGCGCCGGCGGCGATCATGCGCTGGATGGCAACCTGGTGCGCTTCCACCGACACCGCGCCGCAGGCGTCGGTAATGACGGTGACGTCCCAGCCCTCGCCTAGCGCCTGGATGACCGGCATCGCCACGCAGATCTCCGTCCACAGACCGGCGATGATCAGCTGCGTGCGGCCCGTGGCCTTTACCGCATCCACCACTGCCGGGTCCTGCCAGGTATTGATCAGGGTGCGGTCGATGACCTGCTGGTCCGGGAACACGTCGGTGATGTGCGGGAAGATCAGCCCGCCGCGCTCGGCGATGACGCTGGTCAGGATGGTGGGAACGCCGTAAGCCTTTGCGGTCTTGGCCAGGGCCGTGGCGCTGTTGACCACCGCATGCGGGTCGTGGCTGTTGAGGTTGGCCAGCTGGTAGGGCTGGTGGTCGATGAGCACGAGCACGGAATCTTCGGGGCGAAGCAGCGAGTCGAGGCCGTTGCGGAAGGTCATGGATGCATCCTGTGTGGGAAAGGAGTGGAGCGAGAGCAGACCTTGGCACTGCCGTCCGCGCGGCGGTAGCAGCGCGCCGTGCCAAGCTGTGTCGCAGAAACAGGAACGCTGAATGGGCTTTCGCTGTGTCAGGCTGTATTGCCAATCAGGGAGGCAGGGTGGACATCGAAGATCTGCGCACGTTCGTCGAAGTGGCTGACGCCGGCGGGGTATCGCCGGCGGCGCGCCGGTTGGGCGTGGCCAAGTCCATCGTCAGCCGGCGCCTCGCCCGGTTGGAAGCGGAGCTGGGCGTGCAGCTGCTGGCGCGCACCACCCGCGGGGCGGCACTCACCGACGCGGGGGCCACGTTCCGTGAGCACGCCGCGCGCGCCTGCGCGGAAATGGACACGGCCCGCGAAGCCATCCTGCCCGACGGCGATCTGCGCGGCCGACTGCGCATTGCCGCACCGCTGACCTTCGGCCCCACCCACTTCGCGCCGGTGTTCGCCGAGTTGGCGCGGCGACATCCCCAGCTCCACGTGCATGCTGCCTACAGCGATCGCTTTGTCGACATGGTTGCCGAAGGGTTTGACTGCGCGGTGCGCGTGGGGTACCTGCAGGACTCCAACCTGGTCGCGCGTTGCGTGGGTCCGCTTTACGGCAGGCTCGTGGCAAGCCCCGGCTATGTGGACGTGCACGGATCACCCGACGCACCCGCGGAGCTGACTGCCCACGAAGCGCTGATGCAGGGCACCGAACCATGGCAGTTCCTGGATGGCGGGCGGGTGGTCACGGTGCACCCCCGCGGGCGCTTCAAGGCCGACAACGGAGCCGCGCTGCTTGCGGCCGCGCTCTCGGGCCTGGGCATCGCGTGGTTGCCCGATGGCATCACCCAGCCGCACCTGGATTCCGGTGCGCTGGTTGCAGTCATGCCGCGCTTCCCGCCCCCGCCGGCCGGGATCCATGTCATCCGGCCGCCGGGCCAGCACCCGTCGCTCAAGGTACGGGCGCTCACAGAGCTGCTGCTGGAGTGCTTCGATGTGGCGCACGCGCCGCAACTAACGCGATCTAACAGCCGATAACTGGACCGGTCCGTCCGCGCGGTCCAGGCTGGGTGCATGTCCCATCGCCCCCCTCCCGCAGGCGCGTCCTACGCAGACCGACCCAGCAACGACGAGCTGGTCGCGCTGATGGCCAGCATCAGCCGTCGCGACAAGGGCGCGCTGGACCGCCTGCATGCCCTGGTGACGCCGCTGGTGCGCGCGTTCCACGAGGGCCAGGTGCAGGGCGGGCGGGGAGACCCGTGCGAGCTCGAGGCGCGGGTCAGCGCAACCCTGTGGAAGATCTATCGCGAACGCCACAGCTTCGGCCACCAGCAACCGTTCCGGGCGTGGTTGTTGCAGGTGGCGCGCGATGATCAACCTTGAGAAGGTGCTGCACACCGGCGCGTCGCGCGTTGCCGGTGGCCGCGATGGCTACGCCAGCAGCCCGGATGGCCGGCTGGACATCCGGCTGACACCGCCGGGCGCCCCGGGCGCCGGCACCAACCCGGAGCAGCTGCTGGCCGCCGGCTGGTCGGCGTGCTTCCTGGGCGCGCTGCGGCACGCGTGCAACGCACGCCGGCTGGCCTGCCCGGCGACTGCCGCGGTATGCACCGAGGTGGACCTGGTCCACGCCGAGCGCGGCTTCTTCCTGCGCGCGCGGCTGGTGGTGAGCCTGCCCGGGGTGGAGCCCGAGCTGGCCGGCGCGTTGATCGATGCCGCGCGCGAAGCGTGTCCCTACAGCAAGGCGATGCGCGGCACCGTCCGCGTCGACTTCCTGCTGGACTGATGCCACGCCGGCAGGCCGATCCCCTATGATGCGGCCAGACGCTGGAGAGAGCCCGACTCGTGCAGCCTGCCATCGACGATCCGCACGCGCTGCTGGCGACCGAGATCCGCTTCGGTCCCTTTCGCGTGTTTCCGGGTCGGCGCCTGCTGGAACGGCAGGGCACGCCCGTTGCCATTGGTGGTCGCGCATTGGACCTGCTGGTCGCCCTGCTGTCGCGGCCGGGGCAGATCCTGTCCAAGCGCGAGCTGCTGCAGCGGGTGTGGCCGGACACGATCGTCGAGGAAGGCAGCCTGCGCTTCCACATGACCCACCTGCGACGCATCCTGGGCGACGACGGCGCCACGGGCGGGCGCTACATCGCCACGCAGGTGGGGGTCGGCTACGCCTTCGTGGCGCCGGTCGCGCGGGTGCAGGCGGGAGTTGGAGACGCAGATCCCGGCGCAGGCGACCCGGGACCACCGCCCCCCGTGCGCAGCGCGTTGGCGGCGCTGCCCACGCGCCCTGCGTTGATCGGTCGCAACGCCGACGTGCAGGCGGTGCTCGGCAGCCTGCAGGAACCTCGCCTGGTCACCATCGTGGGGAGTGGCGGGGTCGGCAAGACCAGCCTGGCGGTCGATGTTGGACACGCGGCGGCCTACGACGTGGTGCGCTTCGTCGACCTGGCGCAGATCGAGGACGCCACGCTGGTGGCCTCGGCGCTGGCAGCGGCCTGGGGCGTGCCGGTGCAGGCCGACGACCCGGTATTCGTGCTGCTGGCCCATCTGCAGGATGCACGCGCGTTGCTGATCATCGACAACTGCGAGCACCTGGTGGAAGCGGTCTGCGCCATCGTCGAGCGCCTGCGCGAGGCGGCGCCGGGCGTGTGCGTGCTGGCGACCAGCCGCGAGCCGCTGCGCGCGCGGGGCGAACAGCTGTACTGGCTGGGGCCGTTGGAATGTCCGCCCGCGGATGCCCAGCTGTCCGCACCTGCGCTGATGGCGTACCCGGCCGTCAGGCTGTTCGTCGAACGCGCTTCGCTGGACGATCGCCAGGCCCCGCTGGAGGCGGAACAGCTGCGCATGATCGCCGACATCTGCCTGCGTCTGGATGGCATGGCGCTGCCGATCGAACTGGCGGCGGTGCGGGCGGCCACGCATGGCATCCAGGCAACCCACGGGCTGTTGGGCGAACGCTTCGCGCTGGCCTGGTCCGGTCGACGCACGGCACTGCCGCGGCAGCAGACGCTTCGCGCGACCCTGGACTGGAGCTATGGCCTGCTCTCCGGCACGGAAAAGCTGCTGTTCGACCGGCTGGCGATCTTCCTTGGCAGGTTTTCGCTGCACGCGGCCAGCGAGGTGGCAAGCGACGCGCGGATGGATGCGGTGACCGTGGCCGCCACCCTGGACGAGCTGGTGGCCAAAGGGCTGGTCACGGTGGAGCAGAGGTCCGATCTGGCCTCCTTCCGCCTGCTGGAAATGACCCGTGCCTATGCCAGGGAAAGGCTCGCGGCGCACGGTGACGACGAAGGCCGCCGACTGGCGTTCCGCCATGCGGGGTACTACCTCGAGCTGCTCGGAAAGCTCGGTCGCTCCCCCGACGCGGTCTATGCCAGCACCTCGCGTTTCGCGTGCCAGCTGGCCAACCTGCGAAGCGCGCTGGAGTGGAGCTTCGGCCCCGACGGCGACCCTGGCGTGGCGCTGCCACTGGCGGCGGCGAGCGTGCCGGTGTTCCTGCATTCCTCGCTGCTCAACGAATGCCGGGTGTGGTGCAGCCGCGCCGTGGAGCTGCTGGAACTGGGCTACTTCGGCACCCGCACCGAAATGGAGCTGCAGGCCGCGCTCGGCCTGGTCCTGATGTTCACCCAGGGCAACAGCGGCGCCGCCGGCAAGGCGCTGCGCCGCGCCATGGTCCTGGCCGAAGACCTGGGCGACCACAACGCGCAGCTGACCCTGCTCGGCCGCCTGCAGATCTACTACGAACGCATCGGGGATTTCGCGGCGTCGCTGGCCTGGGCAGAGCGTGCTGCTGCCGTGGGCGAGGCCATCGGCGAAGCCGAAGCGGTAGCCGTGGCATCGTCGCTGGCGGGCGTGTCGCACCATCTGCTGGGCGAACTGCCGCTGGCGCGGCAGGAGCTGGAGCACGCATTGCGCAACAGCGGCCCTTCGCGGCGCAGCCAGACCCTGCACTACGGCTTCGACCACCGCAATCGCACCGGCCTGGCACTTGCCCGCACGCTGTGGTTGCAGGGCTACCCCGACCAGGCCCGGCAGTGGGCCCTGCGTGTAGAGGCCGAGGCCGAGGCGCTGGATCATCCGGTCACGCATTGCATCGCGCTGGTATGGACGCTCTGCATCCATATCTGGAATGGGGACCTGGAACGGGCCGGCAGCAGCCTGGCGGCGTTCACGCGCATCGCCGAAGCCAACCTGCTCGCGCCCTACATGGCAGCGGTGCCCGGCCTGCGCGCAGCCATCGCGATACGCGCGGGCGAGCCGGAACCGGCGATCGAATGGCTGCAGTCGAGCCTGGACCAGCTGCACGGCATGCGCTACGAACTGTTGACCACCTCGTTCGAAATCGCGTTGGCGGAGGGCCTGATACTGGCCGGTCGCCTCGGCCAGGCGCAGTCCCTGCTGGCCACCACCCTTGCCCATTGCCAGCACAGTGGCGACGCCTTCGCCCTGCCGGAACTGCTGCGTCTGCAGGCCGGCGTGCGCCGCCTGCAGGGCGACGCCGCGCAGGCCACGCGGCTGCTCGATGAAGCATTGGCGTTGAGCCGCCGCCAGGGAGCGCGGGCCTGGGAACTGCGCATCGTCCTGGACCAGTCCGGGCTGGCCGCCCAGCAGGGCGACACTGCGGCGGCGGCAGCGATGCTCGCCGCATGCAGCGCGTGGGTGGGCGAAGGCTTCGGTACGCAGGACGTGCGCCAATGGGTGCGTGCGCGCCGCGCCAGCGAGCCCGACGCTTCCTGAGCCGGCTCAGGCCGGCTCGACGGTCCCCAGGCCAATCACGGCCGCCTGCTTCACCAGCTCCGGCAGCGAGCGCGCGCCCATCTTGCGCATTGCCTTGCCGCGGTGCGCCTTGACCGTAATTTCGCTGATCCCCAGCTCCGCCGCGACCTGCTTGTTCATGTGTCCGCGCACCACCAGCCGCACCACCTCCTGCTCGCGTGGCGTCAGGGATGCGTACGCGTCCAGCAGCGCCTGCACCGGCGCCCGTCCCTGCAGCGCGGCACGGCTTGCCGCAAGTGCTTCGGCGATGGCGTCCAGCAGCACGGCGTCATCGAATGGCTTGGTCAGGAACTCCACCGCGCCGGCGCGCATGGCGCGCACGGTCAATGGGATGTCCCCATAGCCGGTAATGAAGATGATCGGCAACTCCGGGCGAAGGGAGCCCATCGACTGCTGCAGGTCCAGTCCGTTCAGATCGGGAAGGTGCACATCCAGCACCAGGCACGCAGGTGCCTGCGGCAATGGCTCGGCGAGAAACGCGGTGGCCGAGCTGAACAGCACCGGCTGCCATCCGGCATGCGCGATCAGAAGCTCCAGCGACTCGCGCACCGAGACGTCGTCGTCGACCACGAATACAAGGGCGGGGGTATCTGGCATGGCAGTCTCCGGAGGTTCACACCAGCGGCAGCGCGGCGTTGAGCGCCCGCAGCAGCTCCGCTTCGCTGAACGGTTTGGCAAGGCAGTCCACCGCCCCCTGCGCGAGCAGGCGGGGGCGCTCGCTGGCCGAGCCATGCGCGGTGATGAAGATCAGCGGCATCGTGAAGTGGCGTCGGCGAAGCTCCTGCATCAGCTCGGGCCCGCTCATGCCCGGCATGGCGATGTCGAGGATGAGGCAGCGGGTCCTGTCGAGCTCAGCCGAGGCCAGGAAGTCGGCGGCCGAGGAGAAGGCGGCCACGGCAAAGCCGAATTCACGCAGCAGGTCGGGCAGCGATTCACGCACCGATTCATCGTCATCCACCACCGCTACCAGCAGCGACGCGGTCATGGGCGCGTCTCCCCGCGCGGCAGGGTGAACGAGAACATCGCGCCGCCGCCCTCGGCGGCCTGCACCCACAGCGCGCCGCCATGGCTGTCGATGATCGAACGGCTCACCGAGAGTCCGATGCCCATGCCGCTGTGCTTGGTGGTATGGAAGGCCTGGAAAATCCGCTCCGCATCCTGCGGCTCCACCCCGGGCCCGGAATCGGCCACGGACAGCAGGACCCCGCCGGATGCGTCGGCGGCCGTGGCCAGGCGCAGCCGCTTCGGGCGCTCGCCCAGGCCGGACATGGCCTCGGTGGCGTTGAGCAGCAGGTTGAGGATGACCTGCTGCACCTGCACGCGGTCGGCCCATACCGGGGGCAGCGGCTGCGCAAGCGCGAGCTGCACCGCCACGCCGGCACGGTCCAGTTCGGCCGACAGCAGCGCCACCACTTCGCGCGCTGCCTGATTGATGTCCAGCGGCTCGGCGGCGGCGTCGGTCTTGGCAAACAGGGCGCGCAGGCGTTTGACCACGTCCGATGCGCGGTTGCCATCGCGCAGGGTGCGACGCACGGTTTCGCGTGCGCCGTCCAGGTTCGGCGGCTCTGCGTTCAACATGCGCATGCACGTGTTGGCGTTGGTGATGATCCCGGCCAGCGGCTGGTTGACCTCGTGCGCGATGGAGGCGGTCAACGTCCCCAGGCTGGCCACGCGGGCGACGTGGGCCAGCTCCGAGCGGACCCGGGCCAGTGACAGTTCGGCCTGCTTGCGGTCTTCGATATCGGTGTTCTGTCCGTACCAGCGCAGCACCTGGCCGTCGTCGTCCAGCAGCGGCACGGCACGGATCAGGAACCAGCGGTAGCGGTCATCGGCGCCGCGCAGCCGGGCCTCGAAGCTGCCCGGCTGGCCCGATGCCAGCAGGGCATGCCAGTAGGCACCCAGCGGCGCGGTGTCGGCCGGATGGATGCGTGATGTCCAGCCGCTGCCAAGCGCCTCTTCCAGCTGCATGCCGGTGTAGTCGAACCAGCGCTGGTTGAGGAACTCCACGCTGCCATCGGGCGCGGCCTGCCAGACGAAACCCGGCACCGTATCGATCAGTGCGCGCAGGCGCTGCTTCGACGCGGCCAGCTCGGCCAGGGTCTGCGCCAGCATCGCCTCACCCTGCTTGCGGTCGTCGATGTCCACGTCCAGGAAGCACCAGCGCTGGATGCGGCCTGCAGCGTCCCTGACCGGTTGGCCGCGTACGTGGAACCAGCGGTATACCCCGTCCGCGCGCCGTACCCGGTACTCCATCTCGAAGTTGTCGCCGGTCGCCACGCAGTGCGTCCATGCGGCGATGGCCCGGGGCAGCTCATCCGGATGGATCAACTGCGCGGTTTTCCATCCGCGCTGCTCGTCCAGGCTGGCGCCACGGAACGCGACCGCCTGCTGGTTGGCATATTCCACCTGGCCGTCGGGCGTCATCAGCAGCACCGACGCCGGCATGGCATCGGCCAACGCGCGGAAGTTCGCGATCGTGGGGTCTGTCGAACCGCCGCTGGGCGCTGTCTCCACCATGGGTTCTCTCGACGATCATCATCGGTAAAGGGTGCGCCCCGGTGTGGCGTGTGCCCACTATACCTTGGTGTCGGCCCGCAGCCGCGGGCGCTGCCGCAGCCCGCCCTCATACGTAGGTATCGACCGATACCTTCGTTCAAGTGTGCGCCGGGCCGGGCCCTGTTGATATGCGCTCACTGCGACGCTTCCGTCGCGCGGAGCCCCGCCATGCCTTCCACCGTCCCCTGTACACGCCGCACTACCGCCTGCCTGCGCTTCGTCGTTGCACTGGGCGTAGCGGTCGCCTGTCCGTTGGCCGCCGCGCACGCCGCACCGGCGGCGGCCGCGCCGGCGTCGCCGACGTCTGCCGACACCCGCGTCCGCCCCTATCGGGTGCACGTTCCCGAGCGCGAGCTGGTCGAGCTGCGCCGACGCATCGCGCAGACCCGCTGGCCCGACCGGGAAACCGTGGCCGATACCTCCCAGGGCGTGCAGCTGGCGACCTTGCAGGACCTGCTCGGCTACTGGGGAAGCGGCTACGACTGGCGCAAGGTGGAGAAGCGCCTCAACGCCCTGCCGCAGTTCGTCACCACCATCGACGGCGTGGACATCCAGTTCATCCATGTGCGCTCGCGCGAGCCCAATGCCATGCCGCTGGTGCTCACCCACGGCTGGCCCGGCTCGCCGCTGGAGTTCATCAATGCGATAGGGCCGCTGACCGACCCGGTGGCCTTCGGCGGACGGGCTGAAGATGCATTCGATGTGGTGATCCCGGCCATTCCCGGTTACGGGTTCTCCGGCAAGCCCACCGGCACCGGTTGGAATCCCGACCGGGTGGCCCACGCCTGGGACGTCCTGATGAAGCGGCTGGGCTACAGCCACTACGTATCCCAGGGCGGCGACCACGGCTCGGTCATCTCCGATGCGCTGGCGCGGCAGGCACCGAAGGGCCTGCTTGGAATCCACCTCAACATGCCGGCCACGATCCCGGCCGAGCTGGTGGAGGGCATCAACGCCGGCCACCCGGCGCCGACGTCACTGGGCGCCAGCGAGCGCGTGGCCTACGAGCAGCTCAGTGCCTTCTTCGGTCGAAATGCCGCCTACGGCGCAATGATGGTGACCCGTCCGCAGACGGTGGGGTACGCACTGACCGACTCGCCGGCCGGCATGGCTGCATGGCTGTACGAAAAGATCGCCGCGTGGACCGACAGCAATGGCCATCCCGAAGCCGTGCTGGGCCGCGATGCGATCCTCGACGACCTGACCCTGTACTGGGTGACCCGCACCGGTGCCTCCTCCTCGCGGTTCTACTGGGAAAACAACAACAACAACAATTTCAGCGCTGCTGCGCAGCAGACGGCCAGCATCCGCGTTCCTGTCGCGGTGACGGTGTTCCCCGGCGAAATCTACCGTGCGCCGGAAAGCTGGACGCGGCAGGCGTATCCCTCGTTGTACTACTTCCACCAAGCGGGCAAAGGCGGTCACTTCGCCGCGTGGGAACAGCCGCAGCTGTTTGCCGAAGAACTGCGCAGCGCATTCCGCCCGCTGCGCGATACCCAGCCGTAATCCCTGCACGGCCTTCCCCCTGGAGACGATGATGAAGACCATTACGACGTTCCCTGTAGAAACGGGCCGCCCGCGCGCTGGCGTGTTGGCGACTTCCCTGCTGGCCTGCCTGTTGCTGGGCGTCGCCGGTGGCGTGGCCGCCCGCCCCGCCACCGCGACTGCGGCGCCTGCGGCCTCGGCCAGTACGTTGGGAACGCTGAAGCACGTGCGCGCCGGCGTACTCGACGTTGCCTATGCAGAGCTTGGGCCTGCCAAAGGGCCGGTGGTGATCCTGCTGCACGGCTGGCCTTACGACATCCACAGCTATGATGCGGTTGCGCCGCTGCTGGCCGCCAAGGGCTACCGCGTACTGGTCCCGTATGCGCGCGGTTACGGCGACACCCGCTTCCTGTCCAGTGACACGCCGCGCAACGCCGAGCCTGCCGCGCTGGCGCAGGACGTGATCGATTTCATGGACGCGCTGGGTATCCGGCAGGCGGGTCTTGCCGGTTTCGACTGGGGCGCGCGTTCGGCCAACATCGTCGCCGCACTGTGGCCCGAGCGCGTGCGTTCGCTGGTGTCGGTAAGCGGCTACCTGATCAGCAGCCAGGCGGCGGGCAGCGCGCCGCTGCCACCCAAGGCCGAACTACAGTGGTGGTACCAGTTCTACTTCGCCACCGACCGTGGCCGCGACGGCTATGACAAGAACCGGCACGACTTCGCGCGCCTGATCTGGCAGCTGGCCTCGCCGCAATGGAAGTTCGACGACGCCACGTTCGCACGCAGCGCCGCCGCGCTGGACAACCCCGACCAGGTCGCGATCGCCATCCACAACTACCGGTGGCGGCTGGGACTGGCCGAGGGCGAAGCGAAGTACGCGCCGCTGGAGCAGCGCCTGGCCGCGTTGCCGAGCATCAGCGTCCCGACCATCACCATGGAAGGCGATGCCAACGGCGCTCCGCACCCGACCGCCGAAAGCTATGCCAAGCGCTTCACCGGCAAATATGCGTATCGCCTGGTCAGTGGCGGCATCGGCCACAACCTGCCGCAGGAAAGTCCGCAGGCGTTCGCGCAGGCGGTGATCGATGTCGACCATCTGTAGGCCTGCGAGGACACCCTGATGAAGACCCTGCGTATCGCCCTGTTCGTGCTGGTCTGCGCGCTCGTGGCGTTCGGCACCGTGGTGATGGCGCGCGGCACGCCGGCGGCCCGGCCCGCGTCGCCGATCTATGGCGTGACCCTGCCCGACAACTACCGGCGCTGGCAGCTGGTGGGCGTGGCGCAGGAGGCCGCGCCGTTGAACGAGCTGCGCGCCGTCCTTGGCAACGACGTGGCCGTGCGTGCCTATCGGGAAGGCAGGCTGCCTTTCCCCGATGGCGCGGTGCTGGTGAAACTGGCCTGGAAGGACGTGCCATCTAGCGAGTTCGCCCCGGCATCGGTGCCGGGCGCGGCCACCACCGTGCAGGTCATGGTGAAGGATTCGAAGAAGTACGCGGCGTCCGGCGGTTGGGGCTTTGGCCGTTTCATCGACGGCAAGCCGGTCGACCGGGCCCAGCACGAGACCTGCCTGGCCTGTCATCAATCCCGGGTCAAGGACCACGACCTGGTGTTCACCCGGTGGGCGCCATGACCCGCGCCGCCGTCCACTCCCCCCGAGGAATACGTCCATGAAATCCCGTAAACATCGTCTGCCCTCCCTGCTCGGCACCTTCATGTTGCTGGCCGTGGCGCTGGCCACCCCCCTGTCTGGTTTCGCCGCACAGCCGACGCAACCCAAACCCACGGTCGTGCTGGTGCATGGTGCCTTCGCCGACGGCTCCAGCTGGAACGGCGTCATCGAACGCCTCCACGCCGACGGCTACCGGGTGATCTCCGCACCCAACAATCTTCGCAGCATCCGCACCGACGCAGCGGAAGTGAGCAGCCTGCTGCGCAGCATCTCCGGACCGGTGGTGCTGGTTGGCCACTCCTATGCCGGCTCGGTGATCAGCGCCGCTGCTGACGGCGTGCCCAACGTCAAGGCGCTGGTGTTCGTAGCTGCGTTTGCGCCGGCAGTCGGCGAGACGGCCGCGCAGTTGTCGGCGAAATTCCCCGGCAGCAGCCTGGGCGCCACGCTGGCACCACCGGTCGCCCTGTCAGACGGCGGCAAGGATCTCTATATCCTGCAGGACAAGTTCCACGCGCAGTTCGCCGCCGACGTGCCCGCGAAGCAGGCACGCCTGATGGCGGCCAGCCAGCGCCCGATCACCGAAGCAGCCTTGAACGAGGCAAGCCCTGCCGCCGCGTGGAAGACCCTGCCAAGCTGGTTCGTTTACGGCGAAGCCGACCGCAATATTCCTGCAGCGGCCCAGGCATTCATGGCCAAACGCGCCCATGCCCGCGATACCGTGGTGATCAAGGGGGCCTCGCATGTGGTGATGGTGTCCCATCCGGACGCAGTGGCCGCACTGGTCGAGAAGGCGGCGCTGTCCCGGTGACGGTCCTGCCCGCATGAACAGCCGACTGCCGCTGGCGGACAACACCCCGAAGGAACCGGTTCTTGCCGGGTCCTTCGGGGTACGCGCCGTGGCGTTGCTGGCCGCCATCTCTGCACTGGATGGCTTCGCGGTGTTGTCGGTTGCATTTGCAGCCCCCGGTTTCTCCCGTGCATTCGGTGCGAACGCAGCAGCGCAGGGCTGGACACTGGCGACCGGGCTGGTGGGAATGGGGCTGGGCTCGCTGCTGCTGGCACCGCTGGCCGATCGGTACGGACGCAAGTCGCTGGTGCAGGTGAACCTTGCGCTGATGCTGCTGGGCATGGCGGCCAGCGCTGCGGCGACGGGGTACGCCGGACTGATCGTGTCGCGACTGGTGACCGGGCTTGGCGCCGGCGCCATGATCGCCGTGCTGGCACCGCTGGCGGCGGACCATGCCAGCCCGCGCCGCCGGGAGCTGGCAATCGGGTTGATGTCGATCGGCTACCCGGTGGGTGGCGTGCTGGGGGGCACCGTTTCCGCACTGCTCCTCCAGGGGCCTGGCTGGCGGGCGATATTCGTGCTGGGCAGCGTCCTCGCTGCGGTGCTGTGGGCGCTGATCCGCACCTGCCTTTACGAGCCCGCCGGTTCAGCGGAAGACCGCCGACCGGAGGAACCGCGCAGGCCCGTGCCGATGCAGGCGGACACGCTGCCGCAGGCGGCGAAGGTCACCGCGATCAACGTCCTGTTCGTCACCAGCGGCTACTTCTTCCTCAACTGGGTGCCGTTGATGGTGGTCGGGGCCGGGCATTCGCCCGCGCAGGCCACCAGCGTGTCGGTGGTGGCCAACCTGAGCGGCGTGGCGGGCGGCGTGCTGCTGGGATGGCTGGCACCGCGGTTCGGTCTGCAACGCCTGGCGGCGTTCGCCCTGGTCGGTTCGGGCTGCGGCACGGCGTTGTTCGGCAGCGTGCTGGACAACCTCGGCACGGCGCTGCTGGTCGCGGCCGTCACCGGCTTCTTCGTGTTCGGCGGCTTCGTCGGCATGTTCGCCCTCATCGCCGCCAGCTTCCCGCCGCGCGTACGCACTACCGGTGCCGGCTGGGTGATCGGCATCGGACGGGGAGGCAGCGTGCTGGCGACGCTGGGGGCCGGGATGCTGTTCGACGCTGGCATGGACCGCGCGGACGTATCGGTGTGGCTGGGCAGTTGCGCGGTGGTTGCAGGCGTGGCTCTGGCAAGGCTCAGGTGGCGTCCGCTCACGTAACCGCCGGGCCGCGCAGCCGGCAGGTTCAATCGACATGCGGAAGAGCGACGGTGAAACAGCTGCCGCGTCCGCTGCCCTCGCTGCAGGCCCGCACGCTGCCGCCGTGCCGTTCGACGATCCGCTTGACCACGGACAGGCCGATTCCGAGACCCAGCTTGGAACCCGACAGACGTGGCAACGTGCCGCTGTCGAACAGCGTCGCCAGGCGGTGGGGTTCGATACCCACGCCTTCATCGGCTACCTCCACCAGCACCCGCGTGTCCTGCAACCGGGCGGTCACCTGGATGCGGCCCGGCGACGGTGTGTAGCGCATGGCATTGGCGACCAGGTTCACGAACACCTGCTGCATGCGCATGGGGTCGACGCGCAGCACGATGTCGCCTTCGGGCATCTGCACCGCGACCGTGCGCTCCGGCTGGCCCATCTGCCGCGCGGCGATCGATATCGCTTGCCGCAGCTGCTCGCCCAGCCGGCACGGCGCGCGCTCCAGATGGAATCCCTCGGCATTGACCTGGCTGTGCTGCAGGAGGTCCTCCACCATGCGGGCGGCCAGGGCGACGTTGCTGGCGATGGCGCCCAGCAGCAGGCCGCAGCGCTGGTCCTGCGCTACATGCGCTTCCAGCACGCTGGCGGCCAGCCCGATGGCCGACAGTGGATTGCGCAGCTCGTGCGCCAGCTCGGCCAATGCCAGGTCGCGCGGCTGCGCCGGGAGGTTCAGTGGGAGGTTCATGTCCGGCCTCAACGCAGGTCGTCGGGAGTGTCGTAGGTGAACGGATCGCTCGGCGCGGGTGCGCTCGGAAGTGCCTGGCGTGGCAGCGGGTCGCGGCGGTTGGCGACCTCCAGCAGGATGCCCGCCAGCACCACTGCACCCTGCCGCATGTCATCGGCCTTCAGGTGGTCGTAGGTATCGATGCTGGAATGGTGCACGCGGGTGTCGTAGTCCAGTGGGTCCTGTACGAACTGGAACGCAGGCAGGCCGACCGCCGCGAACAGTTCGTGATCGGTGCTGTCGACATCGCCGGCGACCACCCGCTCCACGCCCAGCGCGCGGAACGGCGCGATCAACTGCTCGAGTGCTGGAACCGCGGACAGGTTGCCCTGCGCATGGATCCCGCGGATGCGGCCGGAGCCGTTGTCCAGGTTGAAGTACGCGGCAAGCCTGGCGTAGTCCGCAAGCGGCGCCACCGGAAAGCGGCGGGTGATGGCGTAGTAATCCTCCAGGCCCGTGGTGCCCGGCGGGGCGGGGGGGCGAGATGCCAGGTGGGTGGCGACGTACGCCTTCGACCCCAGCAGGCCTTGTTCTTCGCCGGACCACAGCGCAAACCGGATCGTGCGGCGTGGACGGATTCCGATCACAGCGAGCATGCGCGCCGCCTCCATCACCATCGCACAGCCGGCGGCATTGTCTGCGGCGCCGTCGGCCGCGGCCCAGCTGTCCAGGTGCGCACCCGCCAGTACATAGCCGGCGCTCCGATCGGTGCCGGGTATCTCGGCGATGATGTTGTACGCGGTAGCGTCCTGGTCGAGGAAGCGGGTCTGGCTGTCGATCTCAAGCACCACCTCGCCATTCTTCGCCAGTCGTGCCAGGCGACGATAGTCTTCAGCCGCCAGCTCCACCGCCGGCAATGGGCCGCCCTGCTGGTAGTGAGTACCTTCCCCGTGCAGCAGTCCGCCGTCGCTGTAGGACTGCTGCACGCGGGCTACCGCGCCTTCGTCCTTCAGGAACTGGTCGATCCGTTGCTGCAGGCGTGCGTGCTTCAGCCAAGGGGGCAGCACCGATGGCGCGTGCTGCGGCGGGTCGTAGTGATCCATCGCAGCGATCTGGGCGCTGCTGAAACGCTGGAAGGGGGCCTGGTCCGGTTCCGATCCGGTGCCGGGCAGGTCTGCCAGCACCATCGTCCCGCGAAGTTTCCCGCGCCAGGCGGCGAAGTCCGCTGTGCTCCGGATCGGCGCCACCACGATGGGCGCGCGCACCGGCCCGGGCGTCGACGGTGACCAGGCAACCGGCACGGCATGCAGAGCCAGCACGCGCGGCGCAAGCATGCGTACCGCCACGTGTTCCATCTCCCAGCCGCGGCCGAACGCGAAGCCTTCGCGGTGCACGTTGTGCAGGCCCCACTGGCGATACTGCTGCAGGGTCCAGGCTTCGGCACGGCGCATGCCAGGCGAGCCGGTCAGGCGCGATCCGATCTCATCGCTCAGCCATTCGGCAGTGTTCATCACCTGCGAATGATTGAAGCCCTGGTCGCGCAACCGGGTCTGTGGGTCGGGTGCGTCCGGCGCGGCGGACGCCGCGGCCTGCAGGGGCAGGGCGGCAAGGAGTGCTGTAGCCAGGCAGTGCAGTGCCGTGCGCATGCGGAGTTCCTGCAAAGGGGGGCAGGCACGCAGAGGCACGCCCGTGGACCGCCAGCATGCCCACGCTCCATCGCGCGGTGCAGCTATACGTTGGTATCTCCGTCGCCACGCTAACGTCGGCTAACACAGCATAGCGGGCGTAGCCGTCGAAGCCGGCGCATGCTGCCGGCTCCTTCCCCCGGAGATGCAGCATGCCTACGCACACTCCCGCACTGGTCGACAGTGCGGAACCGCTCACCTGGCTGGTCACCGGTGCGTCCAGCGGCATTGGCCACGCGCTTGCCGAGCACGCGCTCACGCACGGGCATCGGGTGGTACTGGCGGCACGCAGTACCCGTGCCATGGATGCATTGGCGGCGCGCTTCCCCGAGTCGGCGCGCGTGGTGGTACTGGACGTCACCAGCAGCGCCCAGCGCAGCGCGGCCGTGCAGCACACACTCAGCCAGTTTGGTCCCATCGACGTCCTGGTCAACAATGCCGCCGTCGATTTCATCGGCGCCATCGAGGAGCAGCGCGAACCGGACTACCGCGCGCAGTTCGAGGTCAATCTGTTCGGCGCGGTCGACATGATCCGCCTGGTACTGCCGGGCATGAGGGCGCGACGCGCCGGAACGCTGGTCAACATCTCGTCCATGGATGGCATCGCCAGCCTGCCGGCCAATGGGTTCTACTCGGCCAGCAAATTCGCACTGGAGGGGGTGACCGAAGCGTTGCAGCAGGAGCTGGCGCCGTTGGGCATTCGCGCGTTCTCGGTACAGCCAGGCTCGGTGAGGACCGGCATTGAAGCCCGCACGCACGCGTCCGGCAACGCGATCGCGGACTACGCTGCAACCTCGGGTCGGTTCCGCGAACAGGTGGCAGCCGTGACCCCCGACATGTTTCCTGGCGACCCGGCCCGTGTGGCCGCAGCCATCCATGACGAGATCGTTGCCCCGACCGGACGCCGTTGGCTGGTGCTGGGCAGCGATGCGCTGCGACGTATCGGCGCCAAAGTGGCGGCACTGCAACAGGACCTGGATGCCGCCGTGCTCACCGCGTCACGCACCGACTTTCCCGACGCCGGCACTGCCGTGCTCTGATTCCATCCCATCAGGAGATATCCCATGACACAACGTTGGCTCATCACTGGCGCGTCGCGCGGCATTGGCCGCGCACTGGCCGAGGCCGTACTGGCAGCCGGTCACCGGCTGGTTGCCACCGCACGCGATCCGGCACGGCTCAACGATCTGGTGCGGCAACACGGTGATGCGGTGCGCATCTTCGCCCTGGACGTGACCGATCCTGCACAGGCGGCTGCGGCGGTCGCCTTTACCGATGACGCCTTCGGCGGGCTGGACGTACTGGTGAACAACGCCGGCTACGGCGATGTGAACTCCGTGGAAGACGCAAGCCTTGAAGAGTTCCGCCAGCAGATCGAAACCAATCTGTTCGGCACCATCATCATGACCAAGGCAGTCATCCCGCTGATGCGTGTGCAGGGCAGTGGCCACATCATCCAGTTCTCGTCGGTGGGCGGACGCATCGGTGCACCCGGCCGTGCGGCTTACTCGGCCGCGAAATGGGGAATCGAGGGCTTCTCCGAGTCATTGGCCAGGGAGATGGCGCTGATCGGCGTGCATGTCACCATCGTGGAGCCCGGTGGATTCCGTACCGACTTCGCCGGCTCATCCACCACCCTGCACGAGGGTCGCAGAGAGTACGACGCGGTGGTCGGCGCCACCGCACGTGCGCAGCGCGACTACGATGGCCGCCAGCCCGGTGACCCCGCGCGGGTCGGCACCGCCCTGGTGCAGCTGGCATCTCTGGACCGCCCACCGCTGCGCCTGGCGCTGGGCAGCGACGCGTTGGAGATCATTGCCGGTGCGGACCGCTCCAGGCTTCAGCAACTGGAGCAGTGGCGCGGGCTCAGCGTCTCGACGGATTTCCCGCCAGCAGGGTGACGACGCCGGCGTGTCGCGAAGGGGTGCCCTGGCAGCGGGCATCCAGCGCCAGTGTTGCGTGCTTCGATTCGATGATTCCTGAATAATGGAAACACCGTTTTTGAATGAGGAAGGCACATGAAGCCCGTCATCTACCACAACCCCAGGTGCGGCACCTCGCGCAACACGCTGGCGTTGATGCGTCATGCGGGGATGGAGCCGACGGTGATCGAGTATCTGGTCGATCCGCCCAGCCGTGCGCGGTTGGTCGAGCTGATCGATGCTGCGGGCGTGGGTGTGCGGGGCGCCATCCGCCAGAAGGAGCCGCGCTATCGCGAACTGGGGCTGGACGATGCGTCGCTGGGCGACGATGCGTTGCTGGATGCGCTGCTGGCCAACCCCATCCTGATCGAGCGGCCGTGGGTGCAGACCGATCTGGGCACGCGTCTGTGTCGGCCTTCGGAGGTTGTGCTGGAGATCCTTCCCGCGGTCACCGCGCCGTTTGCAAAGGAAGACGGCGAGGTCGTGATCGACCAGGACGGCAGGCGGGTTTCCTGAGCGCGCCCGCCTTGCGGCGGGCGCGCTGTCGATCGCTTGCGCTTACTTCGCGCCCAGTCGCTGCAGCAGCACGGCGGCCGTTTCCGCTGACGAAGCAGGGTTCTGCCCGGTGATCAGCAGGCCATCGCTGACCACGTACGAGCCCCAGTCCGGACCCTTGGAGTAGTCGCCGCCAAGCGCCTTGAGCGTGTCTTCCACCAGGAACGGCACCACCTCGGTCAGGCCGACGCCGGCTTCTTCACTGTTGGTGAAACCGGTCACCCGCTTGCCCTGCACCAGTGGCTCGCCCGTGGCCGCCTTGACGTGGCGGAGCACGCCCGGGGCATGGCAGACCAGCGCGACCGGCTTGTCGGCGGCGATGAAGGATTCGATCAGCGCGATGGAACGGCGGTCTTCGGCCAGGTCCCAGAGCGGCCCGTGGCCACCGGGATAGAACACGGTGTCGAAGTCGGCCTGCGCAACGCTGTCCAGCGGCACGGTGTTGGCCAGCTGCGCGATGGCCGCCGCATCGGCTTCGAAACGGCGGGTGAGTTCGGTCTGGAAATCCGGCTCGTTGCTCTTCGGATCCAGCGGCGGCTGCCCGCCCTTGGGCGAAGCCAGGGTGATGGTGGCGCCGGCGTCCTGGAACGCGTAGTAGGGCGCAGCGAGTTCTTCGAGCCAGAATCCGGTCTTGCGACCGGTGTTGCCAAGCTCGTCGTGGGAGGTAAGAACGATCAGTACTTTCATGGCGCGTGATTCCTGGTGTTGAGAGCTATACAGTAGACCGGTCGTCTAGAAACCCGGCGTGAAAAAACGCCCGGCGGGCGTTGTCGACCCGCTGCCCGGTTCAGGCAGCGGGGTGAAGCATCTGTCGCGTAGTCTGCGCTGCGTTGTCGAAGGGCTGGCTGCTGCGCACGATCTTGACCATCAGGCTGGCACCCAGCCACAGCTCATACAGACTCTGTGCCACAGCGCCCGGTGTGCCGGTGAAGGCCAGCGAGCCCTCCGCCGCGCCCGCTTCCAGCACCCGCGCCAGCCGCGCGATGATGCCGGCGGTGCCCCGCTGCAACACAGCGCGCATGCCTTGGGAAAGGTCCGCTACTTCGGCGCCGAGCTTCACTGCCAGGCATTTGCCCTGGCAGTCCTCGAATGACTGGTTTTCCTTCCACGCACTGAAATAAGCGTCCAGCTGTTGCGCGCGGTTGCTACCGGAAGTGGTGAAGATGCGGTCCATATCGGCCAGGTACGCCGCGAAATAGTCGTCCAGCAACGCTTCGCCGAACGCTTCCTTGGAACCGAAGTAGTGGTAGAACGAGCCTTTCGGCACCCCTGCGGCACTCAGTACTTCATTCAATCCGACCGCCGAGAATCCTTTGCCGCCCATGATGCGCTGGCCGCTGGACAGGATCCTGTCGCGTACATCACGGACTTCGGAGGGAGGTGTCGGGTTCATGCAGCGCACTGTACATGCAATTAGACCAGTCGTCTAGTGGCGCGCAGGTGCTGTCTAACTGGCCTTGCGCCCGACGTCGAGGGCGCGTTCCACGTGGGCCAGCAGGTTGTCGATCTCGAACGGCTTGCCAACGAACGGTACCGACCTGTGGGCGGCGGGCACTGCCTGGAGGTAGACCGCGGACGCGAACAGAAAGGGCGTACCCAGGCGAGCCAGGCGGTCAGCCACCGGGAACACGGCGCCGTCGCGAAGTTCGACATCCAGGATCGCCGCATCGAACGGCTGGTCCGCGATGGCAAACAATGCGTCGGTAACCGAGTAGGCCGGAACCACTGTGTAGCCGGCGCCGCTCAGGACTTCGATGAAAAGCCTCGACAGCTCGATTTCATCCTCCACCACCAGGATGACCTTGTTTGTACGGGATGACGCCAACCTGCTCATGGATCACACGCGAACCGAAGATGCAGCCATGGTCTCCCTGCGGGTGTCAACGCGGCGGAAAGCCCTCTAGTCGCCATCTTCATCGCCGGCCGTCGACGACCTTGCGGACAATTCGGTTGAAACCGCAGTAGAAGTACGGTGTTGGGCGCATCGGACCATTGCTAGGCTCCAGCTTTCCGCGTTGGAGACCTGCCGTGAGCAACGACGTCCTGCGTAGTTCCCGCGTCGCCCTGCCGCTGACCGCCCTGGTGATCGCGCTGGCGTGTGTCGGCTGCCGACGGGAACCAGAGGCCACGCCCGCCGCGGACGCCGCCCGCGCCGCACCCGCGGCCGCGCCGGCTGCAACGGCGACGCCGCCCCCGGCGGTGGCTGCTGCCGAACCCGACCGCGCTGCCGAGCCGGGAAGCGTGCCGGTGACCGCCGACAACTTCGTACGCGCCGAATCCGATCGCTATCTCGGCGCTCTTGTGAAAGAACAGGGGCTGGGCAAGCTTTTCCACCACCGCGAGCCGGCATCGATCGACAGCCAGACCGTGGTCCGGTTGAACCGCGACACGTTGTACTCCAGCGCGGTGTTCGACCTCGATGCCGGCCCGGTCACCATCACCCTCCCCGATGCCGGGGACCGCTTCATGTCCATGCAGGTCATCGACGAGGACCAGTACACCACCCAGGTGAACTACAAGCCCGGCGCCTACACGCTCAGCCGGGGCAAGGATGGCACCCGCTACGTGGTGGTCGCCCTTCGAACGCTGGTGGATCCCTCCAACCCCGAGGACGTGGCCAAGGTGCACGCGCTGCAGGATGCGATCAGGATCCAGCAGGCTGCGCCGGGCAGCTTCGACGTACCCAGATGGGACACGGTGAGCCAGGACAAGGTGCGCGCAGCGCTGCTGACCCTGGCATCCACCCTGCCCGATACGCGGCACATGTTCGGTACCCGCGACACCGTCGACCCCGTGCGACGCGTGATAGGGGCCGCCTCGGCGTGGGGCGGCAATCCCGACAAGGATGCGCTGTACCTCAACGTGGTGCCCGAAAGGAACGATGGCAGGACCGTGTACCGGCTGCACGTGGCCGATGTGCCCGTGGATGGATTCTGGTCGGTGAGCCTGTACAACGCGCAGGGCTACTACGAAAAGAATCCGCAGAACGCCTATACGTTGAACAACCTTACCGCGAAGAAGGGCGCCGACGGATCGATCGACATCCAGTTCGGAGGATGCGACGGCCAGGTGCCCAACTGCCTGCCCACCATGCCGGGCTGGAATTACATGGTGCGGCTGTACCGGCCGCGGGCAGAACTCCTGGACGGGCGCTGGACATTCCCGGAGGCCGTGCCGGTGCAGTGAGCGCGGAACGCCGCGCCTTGACCGCGCGACATCCACGCGCGGTCTGCGATGCTATGGGGCATGAACCCAACGCCTCCGCCCGACAACGATAGTGCACCTGCCACCCATGCAAGCCCGCGTTCCCCGGCGTTCGCCCTGCGCCGGTGGCTGGCCTGGCTGCTGCTGCCACTGCTGCTGGGAATTGCGGCGCTGGCCCTGTGGAACGGCGAATGGCTGAAGGCGCCGCGCGCGATGTGGGAACTGTCGCGCATGCCAGCGCCGTCGTCGCTGCCGGTGCCGGTGGAAGGCGTAGCGGCGCGGCGGATTGCCGATACCTTCGGTGCGCCGCGCGGCCGCGACCGCACCCACGCCGGCGTGGATATCTTCGCCAAGCGCGGCACGCCGGTCCGCAGCGTCGGGCCGGGGGTGGTTGTCGCGGTGCGCGACAGCGGGTTGGGCGGGCGGCAGGTCTGGGTGGTGGGACCGGCGCGCGAACGCTACTACTACGCGCACCTGGACGACTGGCGCGACGGCCTGAGCGAAGGCGAGGTGGTCAGCGAAGGCACCGTGCTGGGCTACGTCGGTGACAGTGGTAATGCGGCCGGTACGCCGCCGCACCTGCACTGGGGGATCTACGGTGCCGATGGCGCCTACGATCCGCTGCCGCTGCTGAAGGCGCACCGCACGACCAACGGTCGTGCGCTACCCCGGTAGGTAACGACCGTTGGTCGTTACGCCTTCGACCGCCGGCCGGACACATGCGCATGCCCGCGCACGTGCCAGCGCCACGGAAATTCCACGGCGCGGCTGATGCCGATGCGGGGCCCGGCCACCGGATCGTCGGGTGGCGGCATGCCGTCGGACACGATGCGGATGCCGCGATCATTCTTCACCAGGTCGGCGCCATCCAGCGCTTTGGTGATGCCCATCGCCTGCGAGAGTCGCCCCGGCCCGCTGGCCAGCTCGCGATCCCGCTGGATGGCCGGGCGCGCTTCGCGGATGAGCGCCATGCCATGCACGGGTTCCAGCGCCCTCAACAGTACGCCCCAGCCCTGGCCGACCTCGCCGCACACGGCATTGCTGCCCCAGTGCATGCCGTAGGTGAAGTACACATACAGGTGCCCACACTCGCCAAACATGCTGGCGGTGCGTGCGGTCATGCCACGAAACGAGTGCGCGGCCGGGTCCTGGTCGCCGGCATAGGCTTCCACTTCCACGATCCGGCCGGCGCGCCCATCGTCGCGCACCAGCAGCTTGTTCAGTAGTTCCGGTGCCACCTCGGCAGGGTGGCGACGGTAAAAGGCACGCGGCACGGTACGCCAGCGCGAAGGCGGCAGCGGCGTGTGCGGGGAGGCGGATACGGGCATGGCTGGTTCCGGTGGGACTACCTGCACCATGCACCGACGGTTGTCATCATGGCATCAAGCCGGGCGGCGCTGTCGCTCAACGCAGCGACAACGGCTGCCGGGCCACGATCCGCACCAGTTTGTGGGGATTGCGCTGGACCAGGATCTGGGTGATGCGCTCGCCATCGGTGTCGAAGGACATCGCCGATTCGAGGTGGTCGCCGAAGTAACGCAGCAGCCCCATGCGGCCGTTGAAGAACGCCGGCACCATGCGCAGCTCGGCGCGGCGGCGCAGCGTGGGCGCGAACAGCAGCTGGGCGATGCGCGCACCGCCGAGCATCGGCTTGGGGAAACTGCTGACGATGCCGCCACCGTCGCCGATCAGTTGCGCCGAACTGTCCATCAGCGCCACCATCGACTTAAGGTCGGCCTTGTCCAGTGCGTCGGCGAAGGCCTGCAGCAGCTGCTGGTGGGTCCGGTGCGGCACGACCTGCAGCGGGCGCTCTTCGCGCAGACGGCTGCGTGCGCGGTGCACGATCTGGCGGCAGGCGGCCTCGCTCTTGTCGAGGATGCGGGCGATTTCGGGGTAATCGCGGTCGAACACATCGTGCAGCAGGAACGCGGCGCGGGCTTCCGGCGCCAGCCGTTCCAGCACCGCCAGGAACGCGACCGACAGGTCGCTGGCTGCTTCATGCAGGCGTTCGGGCGTGTCCGCATCATCGGTCGGTACCGGCTCGGGCAGCCAGATGCCCACGTAGTGCTCGCGGCTGCGGCGCGCCATGCGCAGTTCGTCGATGGCGATGCGGGTGGTGGTGGCCACCAGCCAGGCCTCGGCATTGGCGATCGCACTGCGGTCGGTGCCGTGCCAGCGCAGCCAGACTTCCTGCGCCACGTCTTCGGCTTCGGCCATCGAACCCAGCATGCGGTAGGCCACGCCCAGCACGCGCGGGCGCAAGGAGGTGAACAGGTCGGGGAGTGTTTCCATCGCGGCATTCAACACGAGCGTACGCCGCAGGAACAGTGCCGGGAGAGAAGCACCGTGCCTGCGGCGTCCGACGCCCAACTCAATGCGGGGGCAGCACGGCAGGCTTGTCGGCGTCCTTGATCAGGAACACCACGAACCGCGCCGGTTCGGTGCTGCTGGCGTTGCGACCTACGGTGTGGAGGTCGGCTGGGCCCTCATGGAAGGCCTCGCCGGGACCCAGGGTGACCTCGCGGCCGCCGGCCACGCCCATCACGATGTGGCCCTGCAGCACGTACACGAACCCATGCGCGTCGTGGCGGTGCACCGGGTCGGCCCCGCCGGGCGGGTACTCCACGGTCAGGATCAGGGCTTCCTTGCCCGGATACTCGGGTAGGGGCGTGGTCATCACCGCAGTCACCACCGGCTCGGGGGCGGCGGGCGGGGAGGGCGCCGCCAGGGCGGCAGGGCTGGTCGCAGCCAGCAGCAGGGAACAGATCAGGGTGCGCATGGGCGTCTCCTTCAGTCGAGGCCGGCCTTGTCCAGGCCCCAGGCCTTGTCGCGCGAGCCCGGCTCGCTGCGGAAGGCGATGTTGATGCGGTTCCAGGCATTGATGCCCATCACCGCGTGGGTCAGGTCGAGTACTTCCTGTTCGGAAAGCTGGCCGCGCACGCGCTCGTACAGCTCATCGGAAACCCCCTGCGCCGGCAGCTGGGTCAGTACTTCGGTCCATGCCAGCGCCGCCCGCTCGCGCGGACTGAACAGGGTGGACTCGCGCCACACCGCAACGTGGTGCAGCCGAAGCGGGCGTTCGCCGTGGATCGTGGCCTGCTTGATGTGCATGTCCACGCAGAAGCCGCAGCCATTGAGCTGCGAAGCACGGATCGCGAGCAGGTCCTGGATCGTTTCTTCGATCGTGGTGGCGTGCGCGGCCATGCTGTAGTCCAGCAGCTTCTTGAACAGCGCGGGGGCCTGCTTCTGGTAGTCGAGACGCTCGGTCATGGGAGTACTCCTGGGGAGAGGGGAACGGATTCGAGGCTGCAGGCTAGGCCCGCAGCGACCGTGCCGGTAGCCGGGGCAGCGGACGCACGGTGTTGAGCGCAATGCACCAATCCAGCCGGGGCGGGGCTGTCACAGCACATCGCGCTGGTCCGTCTGACTGGCATGAGCACTGCGAATGCCCCCGATGCCGATGCCGCCCATGCCTGCCTGCGCGACGCTGCGCGCCCTCCTGGAGTGCCACCCGCATGTCCCTGACCGAACCAGGCACCGTAGACGAAGGTGCCGACCCCCTGACCACCGGCTTTTCAGCCAGCTACGCCGGGGTGATGGCCTTCATCGCAGTCGCCCATGAAGGCAGCTTCTCGCGCGCGGCCGACCGTCTGGGCATCGGCCGCTCGGCGGTGAGTCGCAGCGTGCAGAAACTGGAGGGCCAGCTTGGCGTGCGCCTGTTCCTGCGCACCACGCGGTCGACTTCGCTGACCCGCGAAGGCGAACTGTTCCATGACGGCTGCCGCCCCGGCGTGGACCGGATCCTGCAGGCGCTGGAGGAGATGCGCGACCTGCGCGACGGGCCGCCCCGTGGGCACCTGCGGGTCAGCGCGAACCCGGGATTTGGCCGCAAGGTGATCGCACCGCTGCTGTCGCAGTTCCGTGCGCTGTTCCCCGAGGTCACCCTGGAGCTGCAACTGGAAGAGCGCGCGCTGGACCTGGCCGCCGACCGCATCGACGTCGCCTTCCGCGATGGCGTGCTGGAAGACAGCGAGGTGATCGCCAAGCACCTGATCCCGATGCAGCTGCTGGTCTGTGCGGCACCGGCCTACGTGCAGCAGCACGGCATTCCCGGCAGCGTCGCCGAGCTGGCCGCGCATACCTGCATCAGCCAGCGGCAGTCCAACGGTCGCCTGCAGCCGTGGGAGTTCCGCGTGGACGGCCAGCCATTGCGCGTGGAACCGGCGTCGGCGCTGGTGTTCAACGATGCCGACCTTGCGTTGCAGGCGGTGCTGCAGGGCCAGGGCGTGGCGCAGCTGCCGAACTACCAGGTACGTGCCGCGCTGGACGCGGGCCTGGCGGTGAGCTGCCTGGACCGTTACGCCGCCGACGATCGCGGCCACTACCTGTGCTATCTGAGCCGCCGCCAGCTGCCCAAGCGCATCCGGGCCTTCATCGACTTCATCACTGCGGAGGTGCGCGCGCTGGACCTGGACGTGGTGACCCACTGGGAATCGGTGCAGCAGGGTGCTGCCCCGGCACGCGACATCGACGCCGGGGCATGGCGATGACGTGCGATTGGTTCCACGCAGGCAACAGTGCGCGTCCATGCGCGGACCTACTGCGGTGGGCGCGGCCTGCCTAGCATCCTTCCATGCCCTGGCCATCGCCGGGCGTCCCTTTCCAGCAGTGGAGCATCCCCCATGAAGTTCCTGGTCATCGGCGGCACCGGCCGCATCGGCAGCAAAGTGGTCGACCGCCTGCGCGCGGCAGGACATGAGATCGTCATCGCCGCGCCGTCCACCGGCATCGACATCATCAGCGGCGAGGGCCTGGACGCGGCCATGGCCGGCACCCAGGTGGTGATCGACCTGGCCAACTCGCCGACATTCGAGGACACGGCCGTGCTGGCGTTCTTCCAGACCGCGGGCCGCAACATCCTCGCCGCCGAAGCCAAAGCCGGCGTGCAGCACCACGTGGCGCTGTCGGTGGTGGGTACCGACAAGCTCGCCGCCAGCGGCTACTTCCGCGGCAAGATCGCGCAGGAGGCACTGATCCGCGAGGCGGGCATCGCCTACACCATCATCCACTCCACCCAGTTCTTCGAGTTCCTGCCGGGCATCATCCAGTCCGCCGGCGACGCGCTGCGGCTGCCCACGGCGCTGGTGCAGCCGATTTCCGCCGACGACGTCGCCGAGGCAGTGGCGCGCGTGGCGCAGCAGCCCGCGGTGAACGGCGTGGTGGAAATCGCCGGCCCCGAGCGCGCACCGATGGACGAACTGGCGCAGCGCTTCCTGGACAGCACACGCGACCCGCGCCGCGTGGTCGGCGATGCACACGCGCCGTATTTCGGTGCGCAGCTTCAGCCCGACACACTGGTGCCGACCGGCAGCGCGTGGCTGGGTCGGCAGGGCTTCGACGCCTGGCTGCAGCAGTCCGGGCTCGTCCAGGCGCACTGACCTTCCGTATCGCGTGGAGCTGCCATGTCCGACCTGAAGCCGCCATCGCCGGCCGTTCTCGACAAGTACCGGGGCGATGAGGTGCGTCCGCTCTACACCGGGCGGGTGCGGGTGAGGGGCGGCGAGACCGGGCACGGGCGTGCGTCGGGCGTGGTGACGTCCGACGATGGCGCGCTGCAGCTGGATCTTCGCCTGCCACCGTCGCTGGGCGGGCCCGGTGGCGGCAGCAACCCCGAGCAGCTGCTGGCGGCCGGTTACGCGGCCTGTTTCCACGGCGCGATGAACCTGCTGGCCAGTCGCGCCGGGCTGGCCCTGGTGGATGCCTGCATCGAGGTCTCGGTGACGTTCTCGCGCGATCCGATCGACGGGCTGTACCTGCTGTCGGCGGAGGTGGAGGCCTACCTGCCGGGCCTGGAAAGCGGCGTCGCCGCCGAGCTGGTACGCAATACAGAGCGCGTATGCCCTTACGCAAAGATGTTCCGCAACGGCATCACCCACGTGGTGAGCGTGGTGCCCACCGAAGCGCCATGAAGGGCGCACCCCCTCACTGGAGAAACCCATCATGCACGCCGGACGCTCCTACTCCTTCACCGAATTCCTGTTGTGGACGCGCCGTCCGCTGTACGCGCTGATCCTGCTCGACGTGACCCTGGTGGCCCTGTACCAGCTGGGCGGCCTGCACTGGCTGGCGGTGCCGTGGAACGTGATCTTCATGCTCGGCACCAGCGTGGCGCTGATCGCCGGGTTCAAGAACACCCAGACCTACAACCGCTTGTGGGAGGCGCAGCAGGTCTGGGCATCGATCACTGCGGCCAGTCGGGCGTGGGGCACGATGTGCCGCGACCATGTCGGCCATCCGGGGCAGACCCGTCGGCTGGTGTACCGGCACCTGGGCTGGCTGACCGCGTTGCGCTACCAGATGCGCGAGAGCCGGCCCTGGGAAACGCAGCAGCAGCTGCCGAACGTGGAGTACCGGAAGCATTACCAGGTGCCGGAGAAAGTGCGCACGCTGGATGTCGAGCTGATCAAGTACGTCAGCCCCGAAGAGCGCTCGCGCATCCTGGGGGTGTCCAGCAAGGCCACCGAAGTGCTGTCGCTGCAGGGCGAGGCACTGCGCGGGCTGCTGGACGACGGGCTGCTTCCGCCGGCCAGTTTCGCCGAACTGCAGCGCGCACTGCGCGACCTGCACGAGCAGCAGGCACGCAGCGAACGGCTCAAGAACTATCCCTATCCGCGCCAGTACGCGGTGATCAACGTGATCTTCGTGCGCATCCTGTGCCTGCTGCTGCCGCTGGGCATGATCGACCTGCTGGCACCGATGAACGACACCGTGGGCGGCGCCATGGCCGGGCACATGGTGTGGTTGGCCATTCCGCTCGGTGTCCTGGTGTCGTGGATGTACGCCGCGCTGGACCAGGTCGGCGAGAGCAGCGCCAATCCGTTCGAGGGCGGCGCCAACGACATCCCGATCTCGCAGCTGTGCGGCACCATCGAACGCGACCTGCGCCAGCTGCTGGACGAACGCGATGTTCCCGAGCAGCAGGAACCGGCCAGTCCCATCGTGCTGTAACCCCAAGGAACAGGCATATGAAGATCGTCGTCATTGGCGGGCACGGGCTGATCGGCAGCCGGGTAGTGGACGTGCTCGCAGCGCAGGGCCACGACGCGATCGCTGCGTCGCGGCGCAGCGGCGTGGACGTGCTGACCGGGCAGGGCCTGGCAGCGGTGCTGGCGGGCGCCCACGTGGTGGTGGACGCTTCCAATGCGCCCCGCTTCGATGACCCCGTGGTGGGCGATTTCTTCCAGCGCGCCACCACCCGGCTGCTGGCTGCCTGCGAACGCGAAGGGGTGCAGCACCTGGTGGCGCTGTCCATTGTCGGCACGCCCTACCTGCAGGAAAGCCCCTACTTCCGCGCCAAGGCGGTGCAGGAAGGCTTGATCCGGCAGTCGGGGCTTCGCTCCACGCTGGTCCGCGCCACCCAGTGCCATGAGTTCATGGCCCAGCTGGTGGCGCCGCAGGTCGTGCGCCAGGCGTTGCACCTGTCGCCGGCCAAGGTGCAGCCGGTGGCCGCCGACGACCTGGCGTCGCTGGTCGCGCAGGTGGCCACCGCGGCACCGGGCCGGCGCATGGTGGAAATCGCCGGCCCCGAATGCCACCGCCTGTTCGAGCTGGTGGAGTGGGTGATGTACTTCAACCAGGACGATCGCCCGGTCGTGGCCGATCCGGATGCCCGCTATTACGGTGCGCTGCTCAAGGACACCACGCTGACGCCGGAGCCTGGCGCGCTGCTGGGTTCCACCCGCTTCGCCGACTGGCTGGCCGCGCATGTGCGCGGGCTCCTGCCCGCGGTGAACCTGCCGCCCCCCTGAGCCGGTAGCGCCGGCCGTTGGCAGTCGCGACGCCGTCTTCCGGTCGCCGTGGGTATGCTCGGCGGATGAGCCGCAGAAAAAACACCCTTTCGACCACTGCCGCGCCGGATGCGTTTGTCCGCGTCCGCGGCGCCCGCGAGCACAACCTCAGGAACGTCGACGTGGACATCCCGCGCGACGCGCTGGTGGTGTTCTGCGGCATTTCCGGTTCAGGGAAATCGTCGCTTGCCTTCGGCACCTTGTACGCCGAAGCGCAGCGCCGCTACCTGGAATCCCTGTCGCCGTATGCGCGCCGCCTGATCGACCAGGTCGGCGTGCCGGACGTGGATGCCATCGAAGGCCTGCCGCCGGCGGTGGCCCTGCAGCAGCAGCGCGGCACGGCCAGCGTGCGTTCCAGCGTGGGCAGCGTGACCACGCTGTCCAGCCTGCTGCGCATGCTGTACTCGCGCGCCGGCACCTACCCGGCCAGGCAGCCGATGCTGTACGCCGAGGATTTCTCGCCGAACACCCCGCAGGGGGCCTGCCCGAACTGCCACGGCCTCGGCCATGTGTACGAGGTCACCGAGCAGTCGATGGTGCCCGATCCCTCGCTGAGCATCCGCGAACGCGCCATTGCCGCCTGGCCGCCGGCCTGGCATGGGCAGAACCAGCGCGACATCCTGGTGACGCTGGGCTATGACGTCGACATTCCCTGGCGCGACCTGCCGAAGAAGCAGCGCGACTGGATCCTGTTCACCGAAGAGCAGCCGGTGGTTCCGGTCTACCCCGGATTCACCCCTGCCGAAACCCGCGCTGCAGTACGCCGCAAGGAGGAGCCCGCTTACATGGGCACCTTCAGCGGTGCGCGCCGCTACGTGCTGCATACCTTTGCCACCACGCAGAGCGCGATGATGAAGAAGCGCGTGGCGCGCTACATGGTCGGCACGGTGTGCCCGGTCTGCGATGGCAAGCGACTCAAGCGGGCCTCGTTGTCGGTCACCTTCGCGGGCATGGACATAGGCGCGCTCTCGCAGCTGTCGTTGGCGGCCATGGCCGACGTGCTGCGACCAGCCGCGGAGGGTCGCTTCGATGCGCCCGCCCGCGGCGCCGCACGCAGCCGTGCCGCAGGCCGCAAGGCCGAGCAGCAGCGCGTGGCCAAGGGCGGGCTGTTGCACGGCGGCAGCAGTGACGTGCGCCGAACCCCGGACCTGTCCGAGGAGAAGCGCATTGCCGCCCAACGCATCGCCCACGACCTGGTGGAGCGCATCGGCACGCTGGAAGCGCTGGGCCTGGGGTACCTGTCGATGGACCGCGCCACCCCCACGCTGTCACCGGGGGAGCTGCAGCGGCTGCGCCTGGCCACGCAGATCCGCTCCAGCCTGTTCGGCGTGGTCTATGTGCTGGACGAACCCACTGCCGGGCTGCACCCGGCCGACGGCGAAGCGCTGTACCAGGCCCTGGACCAGCTGAAGGCCGGCGGCAACACGCTGTTCGTGGTGGAACACGACCTGGGCATGCTGCGCCGGGCCGACTGGCTGGTGGATGTCGGTCCGGGTGCCGGCCAGCACGGCGGGCAGGTGCTGTACAGCGGCCCGCCGCAGGGATTGCACGCAATCACGGCCTCGGCCACGGCGCCCTACCTGTTCGGCAGCCACGACCGTGCCACGCGCAGCCCGCGCACGCCCAGCGGCTGGCTGGAACTACGCGGCATCCACCGCAACAACCTGCATGGGCTGGATGCGCGCTTCCCGCTGGGCGCGTTCTGCGCAGTGACCGGCGTCTCCGGATCGGGCAAGTCCAGCCTGGTCAGCCAGGTACTGGTGGAACTGGTCGGCGAGCACCTTGGCCATGAGCCGGACGTCCCGGACAGCGACGATGAGCTGCCGCGGCCGAGCCGGATCGAACGCACGCGTGGCCGGCTGCATGCGGGACACACCCGGATCACGCGATTGGTCAACGTGGACCAGAAGCCGATCGGACGCACGCCGCGTTCGAACCTGGCCACCTATACCGGCTTGTTCGACCACGTGCGCAAACTGTTTGCCGGCACGCGCATGGCCAAGGCGCGTCGCTACAGCGCCAGCCGCTTCTCCTTCAACGTCGCCCAGGGACGCTGCGAAACCTGCGAAGGCGAGGGCTTCGTACACGTGGAGCTGCTGTTCATGCCCAGCGTGTACGCGCCATGCCCGACCTGCCACGGCCAGCGCTACAACGCGAAGACGCTGGAGGTGGAATGGAGCGGCCGCAACATCGCGCAGGTGCTGGCCATGACAGTGGAGGAAGCGTTGGCGTTCTTCGCCGATGAAGCGGTGGTGCAGCGGCCGCTGCAGCTGCTGCGCGACATCGGCCTGGGTTACCTGCGGCTGGGGCAGCCGGCCACCGAGCTGTCGGGCGGCGAAGCGCAGCGCATCAAGCTGGCCACCGAACTGCAGCGCAGCCAGCACGGCACCACCCTGTACGTGCTGGATGAACCGACCACCGGCCTGCACCCGGCCGACGTGGACAAGCTGATGGCGCAGCTGCACGGGCTGGTCGATGCCGGGAACACGGTGGTGGTGGTCGAGCACGACCTGCGCGTGGTGGCCGATGCGGACTGGGTGATCGACGTCGGCCCGGGCGCCGGCGAGCAGGGCGGGCAGATCGTGGCCGAAGGAACGCCAGCGCAGGTAAGCCGGTCGAAAGCCGGCAGGACAGCGGGCTACCTGCGGCGGTTTTTCGCCTGAGTGGGCATCCGTACCCACCAACGGTGGGCACCTACCGCGTAGTCGCCGGCGCCGCGACGGTAGGGACCGACCGTTGGTCGGTACTTCCCACCCACCGTTCGACCTCCCCGTCTGCGAAGGGCCCCAGCTTCTGCTTGACGATCTTCCCGTCCGCACCCACCAGCACCGTGTATGGCAGCAGACCCTGGGCGTTGCCCAAGCGCACGCTGGCGTCATCCGGCGCAGGCTGCTCGATGACGATAGGGTAGGTCACCGGCACGCGGTCAAGAAAATCGCGTACGCCGTTCGGCGTATCGATGGCCAAGCCCACCACCTGCACGCCATCGGCAGGCTGTGCAGCGGCAAACGTGGCCAGCATGGGCATCTCTTCCACGCACGGCCCGCACCAGCTGGCCCACACGTTGATCAGCAACGGGCGGCCCGCGAAGCCGGCGAAATCCACCGGCGTGCCATCCACGTCCGGCAGGATGATCGCCGGCATCGCATCGCCCGGTCTGGCCGGCACCGCGGCAGGGCGGTCCACGGCGGCAAAGCGCGTCGTCTCCGGCGCGCGTGTGAAGTAATACGCGCCCGTCCCCATGCCCAGCACCGCAGCGACCGCCGCCACAACCATCAGCGAGGTGCGGGGCGGCGACGTGCTCATCGCGCGGTGCGCAGCAGCGCTTCCTCGACCAGCGCCTGGGTCAGCACGGTCGGCAGCACGGTGGGCGGCGCGCCCGGGCCATACACCACGTACAGCGGCACGCCCACGGCCTTGTGCTCGTCCAGGAACGCCGTGATTTCCTCATCGACGTTGGTGTAATCGCCGCGCATGTACACCGCGTTGGTACGACGCAGCGTTTCCTCGAAGGCATGGGTTCCGAGCACCGCGCGCTCGTTGGCCTTGCAGGTCACGCACCAGTCGGCGGTCATGTTGACGAACACCACCCGGTTGTCCTGGCGCAGGCGGTCGAGCATCTGCGGCGAATAGGCGACCACGTTGTCGGCGCTGGCCACCGCCACCTTGCCGGGCGCCTCGATGCGGGTCACCGCCCACACCGGTACCAGCGCCCCCAGCAGCAGCACCAGGGCGAGTGCCACGCTGACCCGGTGGCTGCGCCAGCGGCTGCGTTCGAACCACCACAGCGCCAGGCCCAGCACCACCAGCCCGGCCAGCACCAATGCCATCGCGTCCACGCCGCGCTGCTTGCCCAGCACCCACAGCAGCCACAGGGCGGTGCCGTACATCGGGAACGCCAGCACCTGCTTCAGCGTTTCCATCCAGGCACCTGGTCGCGGCAGGCGACTGGCCAGCGACGGCACGAAGCCGATCAGCAGGAACGGCAGCGCCAAGCCCAGGCCCAGCACCAGGAACACCAGCATCGCCGGCAGCGCAGGCGCGGTGAACGCATAGGCCAACGGCGCGCCCATGAACGGTGCCACGCACGGACTGGCCACCACGCAGGCGAGAACGCCGGTGAAGAAATCGCCGACCGGCCCGCTGCGCGAGGCCAGCGACTGGCCCACGCCGCCCAGGCTGCCGCCCAGGGTGAACACACCCGACAAGCTCAGGCCCACGGTGAACATCAGGTACACCAGCGCGGCGATGAACCACGGGTGCTGCAGCTGGAACCCCCACCCGGCGGCCTGGCCGGCCGCACGCAGCGCCAGCACCAGCGCACCGATCGCCGCAAAAGCCACCAGCACGCCGGCGGTGTACCAGAGGGCATGGCTGCGCGCACGCTGCCGACTTTCCCCGCTCTGTGCCACGCCCAGCACCTTCAGCGACAGGATCGGCAGCACGCACGGCATCAGGTTGAGCACCAGGCCGCCGGCCAGCGCCAGCAGCAGCGCCGCGACCAGGGTGGTCGGCGCAGCGCCGCTGCTGCCCGGCGGACGGGTGCGCTGCGCGTTGTCGCCGCTGGCGTCGGGCGCAGCGGCCTGCGCCGTGTCCATGCCCGGCTCGTTCGGGCGGATCAGCATCGGCTGGGTGGCGATACCCGAGGCGTCGCGCGCCTGCGCGCGCTTCTCGCGGGACACCAGCGGCGCGATCACGTCACTGCGCCGGGCTGCATCGTCGGCGCTCGCGTTGACCTTGCCGGCCGGCAGCGCCAGCTTCACCCGACGGGTCATCGGCGGATAGCAGATGCCGTCGGTCTGGCAGCCTTGGAAGGTGATCACCAGCGTGGCATCGGTGGCATCGGCCACGCTGCGGCGCAATGGCAGTTTGACGTCGGTCTGGTCGAAGTACACCGACACATCGCCGAAGTGTTCATCCCGATGCGCCTTGGCCGTTGGCCAGCGCGGCGTGTCGGCATGGATGCCGGGCGCGCCTTCCAGCTTCAGCGAGGTGCGGTCGCGGTACAGGTAGTAGCCGCGCGCCGGGCTGAAGCGCAGCAGCAGCGTGTTGCCGTCGCCGACGATGGCCTCGAAGCCGAACGCACGCTCGGACGGCAGCGGCAGCGACGCCGTGTTGGCAGCGCCGGGCAGGCGCAGGCCGGCGCCGGCGTCTGCACCGGACAGCGGGGCGGTGAAGGGTGACGTCGCCGCGCCGCCGAAGGCGGGGGTGACCGCGCTCTCGCCGCGCGCGCTGCCGCCAGGCAGTTTCACCTGCAGGCTGCGCTTCTGCGGGGGATAGCACACGCCCGCATCCGCGCAGCCCTGGTAACGCACTTCCAGGGTGACCGTACCGGCATCGTCGGCGGCCTTGCCGGGCAGTACCGCCACCAGGCGCTCGCGATAGGTTTCCACCTCGCCGAAGAAATCGTCGTGGTGCTTTTCGCCCGCCGGCATCTGCAGCGCCTGCGCGCTGAACGCAGCGTCGGTCTTGACCGTGGTGCGGTGGCGATACAGGTAATAGCCCGGTGCGATCTTCCAGCTGATCTGGAGGGTGTCGCGGTCGCGTGCCTGTGCGCTCAGGGCAAAGGCCTCATCCACCGGCAGCAGGTCTTTTTCGCTGACGGCAAGCGCCGGCAGGGACACCACGAACAGCGCGCACAGCGCGGCAAAGCGACCAGACAGCGTCATCAATCGTTTTCCTCTCGGGTCTGGGCCCGAATCCAATCCAGGTAGGCCGGCAGGCCAGCGCGGGTTTCGACCGCGATGCACTCGGGGAGTTCATACGGGTGCAGCACCTGCACGCGGGCGATGGCCGCATCCAGGCGGCTGCCGGTGGTCTTGATCACCAGTTGGACCTCGTGGTCTTCGGTGACCTCGCCCTGCCAGCGATAGGTCGAGTGCGCCCCGTCCAGCCGCGTCACGCACGCGGCCAGGCGTTCTTCCACCAGCGCCTGCGCCAGCCGCGCGGCGGTGGCGGTGTCGGGGCAGGTGGTGAAAAGCATGAATACGGAATCGGGGGTCGACATGACCGCCGAGTATAGAGATCGCAGACTGTCGATGCCGGCCGGTTCCGATGGAAACCGGCCGGATGGCGCGAACCCCGGTGGCGCCGGCGGGTGGCCGGCGCCCCGGATGACCGTAGCCCCGGCCGTTGGCCGGACCCCGGGATCCCTCAGTTCGCCAACTCGCAGGTCGCCGGCTTGGCCGACGTGAACAGCGCCGGGGTGGCCCATTCCGGGTGGTCGATGAACGGGTTGCGATTCCCCTGGAAGCTGAAGACCACCTCGTTCCGGGCCTTTTCGGCCGCACTCGGCGGGTCGGCCAGGTGCCAGTCGATCAGCGTGGAGAGCAGGCCCATGTAGGCCGGCGAGGACGAGGTCTTGACGATCCGGCTGCGGTCGTCGGTCAGCTCCAGGTCCGGTTCGGACTGCCCGGTGGCCGCATCCTTGCCGCCCTCATAACGGATCGCCATGTACATCACCGCACGCGCCATGTCGCCCTTGCGCTGGCCCCACACTTCGAAGGTGCCGGTATTGCCGTCCGGGCTGCGTACCCAGTTCGAGTTGCCCGGGTACCCACCGCTGCCACCGCCCTGGCCGTTGTTGTTTTCGGTGGCGCGCTCGCCGCAGCTGGCGTCGCATTTCGCGAACGGCTTGTTGCCACGGTCGGCGTTCCACTGGGTGTCGGACAAATACAGCATGTGCGTATCGGTGTAGGGCGCATACGGCAGGCCCTTGTCGCCGGTGGTGCTGGCAAAGCCCAGCGAGTTCGGCCAGGTGTGCTCGCGGTTGTAGGTCAGGCCGCTGCCGGTGCCCGCGCGGTCGCTGACCTTGGCGTAGCTGCGGTTGCGGTAGGCGTCCAGGATCCTGCCGCTGTTGCTGGGATCCTCGTCGGCGATCTCCAGGATCGTCCAGGTGCTGGTGCCGGAGCCACTGTAGGGGTAGGCGGTGTGGCCCTTGATGGTGGCGTGCAGCGAGCAGCGCAGCTGGCTGGGGCTGGAGGTGTTCACCTTCGAGTAGTAACTCCCCGGGTCCGGGTCGGGGCCCGGATCGCCGCCACCGGCGGCGGCCACGTTGAACGCGATGCGCGTGTCGGCGGCCGGACGGGCGCCCTGCGCGTCCTTGATCCGGGCCGCACGGATGTCGAACCGGCATGCCTCGCCGGCGACCAGCGCGGTGTTGGTGGACAGGGTGAAGGTGGTGCCGCTGCCGGCATGGGTCAGCGGCACGCTGCCGGACTGGCCGCAGCTGAGCACGAAGGCACCGCTGCTGGCGGTGACGTTCTCGCTGAAGGTCACCGCCAGGTCGGCCGCGGCCGGGAACGTGGTGGCGCCCTGCTCCGGGGTGGTAGTGCGCACCGAGGGCGGCGTGTTCGGTCCGGTGCCGCCACCGCTGCCACTGAAGGTCTGGCCGTGGTTGCAGGCGCCGAAGGTCTGCGCGGCGGACGCGGCCCAGGTGAAGTGGGCGTACTGGCTGCCGCTGCCGGTGAGCTGCAGCGAGGTGCCCGGCGCGGTGCTGTTGGTTTCGCTGACCGGGATGTTCTGGCTGGTCAGTCCGGCGGCCGGGCCCGCGGCGGCGGTGAGGGTGCCTTCGTAACTGATGAACTGGACCACCTTGCCGCTGCCATCGACCAGCGCGACGCCGTCGTTGGCGCCGTTCTGCAGGCCATTGGTGGGGTAGGTGACCGTGGCGATGCGGGCGCTGCCGCAGCCGGCCGCGGTGCCGGCCGGGACCGGATTGCTGGCATAGACCGTGGCGGCTGACGGCGTGCTGCCGTTGTACAGGTAGAGCGTATAGCCGGCGAGGTCTTCGCCGCCGGTGGCGACCACTTCGATTGCTTCGCCGACGTCCCCGGCCGGGGTGCTGTCGTCGTAATGCAGTTCATTGATGAATACGTCAGCCCGGGCCGGGCTGACCGCCAGCGCCAGCAGGCACCCCAGGGACAGTGGTGTGAGCAACCGCATCTACGTCTCCTTGTGATTGGGTTTTGCCGAGCAAATCTAGCTAATCCATATGACACATCTATCGATATGCCCGGTTGGACACGCCACACTGGGACGGGCGTCAAGATTTCGGCCAAAGACGCCGCCGCTACCCGGCATGGACGGGAATTTCCGGTTACCCCCTTGAAAGGGCGGGGCAGGCCACCATCTCTGCCCTGTCCCGCACTGCGGGTTTTTTCGCGAGCGATGCTGGCAGTCACCCTGCGTGAGTGCTAACATCGCCGGACTTTTTCAGACCAATCAATAACTTAAGAGGTCCCACATGAGCATCAAGCCGCTTCACGACCGCGTTGTGGTCAAGCCGATCGAAGCCGACGAAATTTCCGCCGGCGGCATCGTCATTCCGGACTCGGCCAAGGAAAAGTCGACCAAGGGTGAAGTCGTGGCCGTGGGCCCGGGCAAGCCGCTGGACAACGGCAACGTGCGCCAGCCGTCGCTGAAGGTCGGTGACAAGGTCATCTACGGCCAGTACGCCGGCAGCAGCTACAAGAGCGAAGGCGTGGAATACAAGGTCCTGCGCGAAGACGACATCCTCGCCATCATCGGCTGAGACGGCGTCGCTCGTTCAGCCGGGCCCGGCCCGGCTCTACCCATCCCCTATTGATTCAGCCACGCATGGCGTGGCTCTACAGAAAAGGTAATCGCAATGGCTGCCAAGGAAATTCGTTTCGGTGAAGACGCCCGTTCGCGCATGGTGCGCGGCGTCAACGTTCTCGCCAATGCCGTCAAGGCCACCCTGGGCCCGAAGGGCCGCAATGTCGTGCTCGAGAAGAGCTTCGGCGCCCCGACCATCACCAAGGACGGCGTGTCCGTCGCCAAGGAAATCGAACTGTCCGACAAGTTCGAGAACATGGGCGCGCAGATGGTGAAGGAAGTCGCCTCGCGTACCAACGACGACGCCGGCGATGGCACCACCACCGCCACCGTGCTGGCCCAGGCCCTGATCCGCGAAGGCGCCAAGGCCGTCGCCGCCGGCATGAACCCGATGGACCTCAAGCGCGGTATCGACAAAGCCGTCGTGGCCGCCGTCGCCGAGCTGAAGAACATCTCCAAGCCCACCGCTGACGACAAGGCCATTGCCCAGGTCGGCACGATCTCGGCCAACTCGGACGAGTCGATCGGCAACATCATCGCCGAAGCGATGAAGGAAGTCGGCAAGGAAGGCGTGATCACCGTTGAAGAAGGCTCGGGCCTGGAAAACGAGC
>Ga0213821_1000110_pt1 | contig 54840 bp, 48 predicted proteins | sample MC6MC0909MG_FD_179894 | JGI IMG/M metagenome (GOLD analysis project Ga0213821, IMG submission 179894) | Enriched soil aggregate microbial communities from Iowa State University, Ames, United States - MC6-MC0909-MG | ecosystem: Environmental > Terrestrial > Soil > Unclassified | place: USA: Iowa...
AGTGGATCTCCAGGGTCTTGATCACGCCTTCCGGGTTGATGATGAAGGTGCCGCGCAGGGCCAGGCCTTCTTCTTCGATGTGCACGCCGAAGGCGCGGGTCAGCTGGTGGGTCGGATCGCCGACCAGCGGGAACTGGGCCTTGCCGACAGCCGGCGAGGTTTCGTGCCACACCTTGTGCGAGAAGTGCGTGTCGGTGGTGACGATGTAGACCTCGGCGCCGGCCTTCTGGAACTCGGCGTAATGATCGGCGGCGTCTTCAATCTCGGTCGGGCAGTTGAAGGTGAACGCGGCCGGCATGAAGATCAGCACGGACCAGTGACCCTTCAGGGTGCTGTCGGAGACCTTGATGAACTCGCCGTTCTGGTAGGCGTTGGCTTCGAACGGCTGGATCTGGGTGTTGATGAGCGACATCGTTGTTCCTCTTGGTGAAGGGGGTGGGTGAAGCGACCAACACAGGTTAGCGGCTCCGTTCCCATAAGGACAATCCATTGATTGCATCTATGCGATAGTCACAGGCTATCAAAATGGTCTGATCCTGCGATGAATGGTGATGGCCACATCCGTCAGAACCGTTGCAGCGCAATGACCGGCGCACCAGGCCGGGTGATGAGTGCAATAGTTTCTGCATATGCGTTGCGCTGGGAAGCTGAACGATGGCAGGCATCGTGGTGCCGATGCGCACGGATTTCAGCCGGAAAACGATAGGGGGCACAAATCCATATATGAGTGGCGATGGGTGGGTTCAATCGCCCGCCCGGTCGCAACTACGCGTCGCGCGCGCCCGGCCCGCAGGGGCCGGTGCACTACACTGCGCGCCCCGATGCTGCCCCGTCCCGCCATGACCGCCGCCCCGCCAGACGTCCGCCAGCTGCTCGCCGATGCCGCCACCCGCCTGCCGGGTGTGGAAGGCCGGCATGAAGCCGAACTGCTGTTGCTGCATGTGCTGGAGCGTGAACGCAGCTGGCTGTTCGCGCATGCCACCGATCCGGTCGAGCCGGCACAGGTGGCGGCGTTCGAGGCGCTGCTCGCCAAACGCCTGGCCGGTGAGCCGGTGGCGTATCTGCTGGGCCGCCGCGGCTTCTGGACCCTCGATCTGGAGGTCAGCCCGGCCACCCTGATCCCGCGCCCGGAGACCGAGCTGCTGGTCGAGCTGGCGCTGGCGCGGTTGCCCGAAAACAGCGGGCTGCGGGTCGCCGACCTTGGCACTGGCAGTGGCGCGATCGCGCTGGCGCTGGCCAGCGAGCGCCCGCAGGCGCAGGTGGTCGCAACCGACCTCAGCCAAGCGGCCCTGGCGGTCGCCGCACGCAACGCGCAGCGCCACGCACTGGGCAACGTCCAGTTCCGGCAGGGTGCGTGGTACGCGCCGCTGGCGGGTGAGCGCTTCGATCTGATCGCCACCAATCCCCCGTACATTGCCAGCGACGACCCGCACCTGGCGCAGGGCGATCTGCGTTTCGAACCCCTCACCGCGCTGGCCTCCGGCCACGATGGGCTGGACGACATCCGCCTGATCATCGACGGCGCGGCAGCGCATCTGCGGCCGGGCGGTTGGCTGCTGATCGAGCACGGCTGGGACCAGGGCGAAGCGATCCGCGCACTGCTGCAGCAGGCCGGTTTCCACGCGGTTGCCACAGAGCGCGATCTGGAACAGCGCGACCGGATAAGCCTGGGCTGTCTGCCCGGCTGACCGCGCGCCATCGCAGCGGGGACCCCGGGGCTAGAATGACCTGTCCACCGGGCCGCCGCGCAGCGTGATGCGGCGACTGTCATTCCACATGGAGTTCCTGTCATGCGTACGCTGTATCCCGCCATCACCCCTTACGACGTCGGCACCCTGAAGGTCGATGACCGCCACACGCTGTATTTCGAGCAGTGCGGCAATCCCGACGGCAAGCCGGTGGTGATGCTGCACGGTGGCCCGGGCGGCGGCTGCAGCGACAAAATGCGCCAGTTCCACGACCCGGCCAAGTACCGGATCATTCTGTTCGACCAGCGCGGTGCCGGCCGTTCCACGCCGCATGCGGACCTGGTCGACAACACCACCTGGGACCTGGTCGCCGATATCGAAACGCTGCGCGAGCACCTCAAGGTGGATCGCTGGCAGGTGTTCGGTGGCAGCTGGGGCTCGACCCTGGCGCTGGCCTACGCGCAGACCCACCCGCAGCGCGTGACCGAACTGGTCCTGCGCGGCATCTTCATGCTGCGCCGCTGGGAGCTGGAGTGGTTCTACCAGGAAGGCGCCAACCGCCTGTTCCCGGATGCGTGGGAGCACTACCTCAAGCCGATCCCGGCGGTAGAGCGCCACGACCTGATTTCGGCCTTCCACCGCCGCCTGACCAGTGACGATGAAGCCACCCGCCTGGCCGCGGCCAAGGCGTGGAGCGTGTGGGAAGGCGCGACCAGCTTCCTGCACGTGGACGACGATTTCGTGAACAGCCATCAGGACCCGCAGTTCGCGCTGGCCTTCGCCCGCATCGAGAACCACTACTTCGTCAACGGCGGTTTCTTCGAGGTGGAAGAACAGCTGCTGCGCGACGCGCACCGCATCGCCGACATTCCGGGCGTGATCGTGCACGGCCGCTACGACGTGGTCTGCCCGCTGCAGAGTGCGTGGGAACTGCACAAGGCGTGGCCGAAATCGACGCTGGAGATCAGCCCGGCTTCGGGTCATTCCGCGTTTGAAGCGGAGAATGTCGACGCACTGGTGCGTGCGACGGATCGCTTCGCGGGTTGATGGAGGGGCGCCGACCCCACGGTCGCCACCTCCCGTGCAACCCCCGGGCATCGCGCGGTGGATAACGACGTTGGTCGTGATTGCCATCGCCCCGTGCAGCACACGGTAGATCACGACCGTTGGTCGTGATCGGCCGGTCACCAGTTCCCGGCCAGCAACGCTTCGGCCAACACCTGCAGCTTCGGTGAGGCCTGCCGCGAAGGCGGGTAGACCAGCGACAGCACCCGGCTGCGGCCTTCGAAGGGCTGCAGCACCCGCTGCAGCCGCCCGTCGGCCAGCGCATCGGCGACCGCGAAATCCATCACCTGCACGATGCCGATCCCGGCCAGCGCGCCTTCCACCAACGGGTCGCCGCTGTCGAACACCATCCGCGCCGGCGGAGTGAATTCACGCAATTGGCTGTCGCCCTCGCGGAACTGCCAATCCACCAGCCGTCCGCTGCGCAGATTGCGCACCGCCAGGCAGGCGTGATCGCGCAGTGCATCCACCGTGGCCGGTTCTCCGTGCTGCGCGATGTAGGCCGGCGAGGCGACCGTGACCCAGTTCAACGGCCGCAGCGGTCGCGCCACCATGCGCACGTCACTGATCGGCCCGGTGCGCAGCGCGGCATCGAAGCCTTCTTCAACCAGATCGACCAGACGGTCGTTGAGCACCAGCTCGAACTGCAGCTGCGGGTGCGCCGCCATCAACTGCCCGGCCAGCGGCACCAGCACCTTGCGCCCGAACATCGACGGCGCGGTCAGCTTCAACACGCCCGAGGGCGTGGAGGGGCGATCGCCCAGCCGGCGCTCGGCATCCTCCAGACCACTCAGCAGCGGCGCGCAGTGCTCGACGAACTGGCGGCCGTCCGGGGTCAGGCTGACATTGCGGGTGTTGCGGTGGAGCAACCGCACCCCCAGGGCGCTCTCCAGCCGGCTGATCGCCCGCGACAACCCGGATTGGCTGATCCCCAGCTGCCCGGCGGCGAGGGTGAAGCTGCGCGCGTCGGCCACCTGCACCAGCATGCGCACGGCGTTGAGGTCCATGGATGTCTCCAATTGATGCGGATATGCATGACAGATATCGAAGTATCCGGGTTTATTTCTGCAGCGTCATCAATGAGACTGCCCACCTTCTTACGCAGTACCGAGTCGGCATGACCTCCCCCCTGTTTCCCGCTGGCGCGCCGGCGCCCGCATTTCCACGCCTGGCCCTGGCCTTGCTGGCCACCGCCCAGCTGATCATCGCGCTGGATTCCACGATCATCTTCGTCGCCCTGCACGAGATGGGCGCGCAGCTGCACATCAATGCCCAGCAGCTGCAGTGGATCGTCAGCGGCTATACGGTGGCCTTCGGCGGGTGCCTGCTGCTGGGCGGCCGTGCGGCGGATCTGCTCGGTCGCCGCCGGGTCTATCGGCTCGGCATGGCGCTGTTCGCGCTGGCTTCGCTGGTGGGTGGGTTCAGTGACAGTGCGTGGCTGCTGATCGCCGCCCGCGCGGTGCAGGGCATCGGCGCGGCGCTGCTGTTCCCGGCCACGCTGGCGCTGATCAATACGATCTATGCCGAAGGCGCGCCGCGCAACCGCGCGCTGGCGATCTGGTCGATGGCCAGCGCTGGCGGCCTGGCCCTGGGCACGCTGCTGGGGGGCGTGCTGACCCAGAGCTTCGGGTGGGCCTCGGTACTGCTGGTGATCGTGCCGTTCGCCGGGGGCTGCGCGCTGCTGGGCGGCTGGTGGCTGCCCCGGGATCCCGCGCCGCTGGCGGGCCGCTCATTCGATCTGGCCGGCTGTGTCACGGTGACCCTCGGCGGCAGCCTGTTGGTGACGACGCTGGTGCAGGGCCCGGAATGGGGGTGGTCGGCCCCGCGCACGCTGATCTGTCTGGCCGTGTCGGCGGTGATGCTGGCCGCCTTCGTGCAGATCGAGCGCCGCAGCCGCGACCCGCTGATGCAGTTCTCGCTGCTGCGCCTGCGCAGCCTGCGTGCGGCGATGCTGCTGACGATGCTGTTCATGAGCAGCTACGGCGTGCAGTACTACTTCCTGGCGCTGTACTACCAGGATGGCTACGGCTGGAGTGCGCTGCAGGCTGGCCTGGCGTTCCTGCCGCCGACCCTGGTCTGCACCTTCGGCATCCGCATCGCCGAGCGCATGCTCGCGCGGCGTTCGCCGCGCCAGGTACTGACGGTGGGCATGCTGGCCGGTGCGATCGGCATCGCTGCGGTCGCGGTTGCGCTGCCGTATGGCGCGACCTACTGGGCACTGCTGCCGGGCATCGTGGTGCTCAGCCTCGGCCAGGGCATCACCTGGACCTCGATGTGGATCGTGGCCGGGCAGGGCGTGCCGGCCGCGCAGCAGGGCGTGGCCTCGGGCATGGCCGCCACGGCGCAGCAGATCGGTGGCGCGCTGGGGCTGGCGCTGCTGGTGATGCTGGCCAATGCCGGGCGCGGCAGCGCCGGCGCAGGCAGTGAAGCGGCGCTGCAGGGCATGATCCATGCGCAGTACGGCGCGGCGTTGTTCGCGCTGGTAGGTGTGGGCGTGGCGCTGTGGCTGCGGCCGCAGCAGGAGGCCGTGCCTGCCCGACCGTGCCTCGAATGAACCCCGCCTCGATCGTCAGCCGGCTGGCGGCCGGCATCACCCAGGCGGCAATGCCTCCAGCTGCGGCTGCAGGGCGGTGAAGATGCGCGCCAGGCGCTGCGCCCAGGCCTGCTGGCCGGCGGCATCGGCAATCAGGTCCTGGCGGATCTCCAGCTCCACGTGCACCAGCCCGCGGCCTTCGCCATGCACCGGCACGGCGTAGTCGCTGGTGCTGCTGACGGCATAGGGCTGGTTGTCGCCCACCACCAGGTCGCCTTCATCGCGCAGCGCCTCCAGCAGGCGATGCGCGAACCGCGTGTCGCGGTGGTACAGCACGCCGGCATGCCAAGGCCGCGCAGCGTCGTTCATCACCGGGGTGAAGCTGTGCATCATCACCAGCACCGTCGGCCGGGCCTGCGCCTGGCGGGTATCGAGCTCGGCATCGATGCGTGCATGGTAGGGCGCGTGGATCGCGTCGATGCGCTGCTGACGCTGCAGCGCTGACAGGCGCTGATTGCCGGGTACGACGGTGAGGTCACTGACCTCTGGCATCAGCGTGGGCGAGGCCAACGGCCGGTTGCAGTCGATCACCAGCCGCGAATAGGTCTGCGTGATCGCCCACGCATCCAACAGGCGCGCCAGTTCAACGGTGACCCCGGCGATGCCGATGTCCCAGCCGATGTGGCGGTCCAGTTCGTGCTGCGGCAGGCCGAGGCCGGCCAGTGACGCCGGCACCTGCTGGCCGGCATGGTCGGCGATCAGCAGATAGGACGAGCGGCCCTGCGCCTGATGCACGGTGAATGGCGCCGGATCGGCCGGCCCCAGCAGCGATGTACCGGTGGGCGGATGGATCGACGCATCAGCCACGCGGGGTACCGTCCAGATGGTGTTCGATCATCCACAGCCCGGCCCACAACTTGGCGTCCAGTTCGTAGCCCTGGCCCATCTTCTCGACCAGCCACGCGGCGGCGCGGGCACGCGGAATCTCGTGCACGGTGATGTCTTCGCTGGCATCGCCACCGCCCTCACCGACCTTGCGCAGGCCGGTGGCGCGCACGAAGGCGATCTTCTCGCTGCTGGCGCCGGAGGAGGTGGGCCCGATCATCAGCACTTCGGCATGCGCGGCGGTCCAACCGGTTTCTTCTTCGAGTTCGCGCACCGCCGAGACCTCGATCGATTCACCGGCATCGATGTCGCCGACCAGGCCGGCCGGCATCTCGATGGTCTTGGCCTGCAGCGGGACGCGGAACTGCTCGACGAACAGCACCGTGTCGTCGGGCGTGACCGCGATGATGATCGCGGCCAGGCCACCGGCGTGGGTGCGCTCGCTGTACTCCCACGTGCCGCGCACGACCATGCGCTGGTACTTGCCTTCAAAAACGACCTTCGGGGCTTGCGTATTGGGGCTCATGCGAACTCGCTGGCAACGGAAGAGGAATCGGACAGGCCGGCGGCGGTGAACAGGCGGCGCCGGGTCAGTGGCCCGAACCGCAGTGCATCGCACAGGCCCTGCAGCATCTGTGCATCGGCGACGCCACGGCTGAAGTCGGCGGCGGCGCCGTCCAGCGGTGCATCCAGCGCAATGGTGGTCAGCTGGCGCCACAGCAGCGCATGCTCGCGCTGTTCGCGCAGGCGCACCGCCATCTGCGCCGCGCCACGCAGGCGCAGGAACGGCACTTCATCCAGGCGCTCGTAGAGCACATCCAGGCTGCCGAAGTGGGCCAGCAGCACTGCCGCGGATTTGGCCCCCACGCCGGTCACGCCGGGGATGTTGTCCACCGCATCGCCGCACAGCGCCAGGTAGTCGGCGATCTGGTGCGCATGCACGCCGTGGCGGGCTTTGACACCGGCCATGCCCCAGCGCTGGTTGCGGGCGTAATCCCATTGTTCGTCATGCTCGAACAGCAACTGCGACAGATCCTTGTCGGCGGAGATGATCACCCCGCGCATGCCGGCATCGCGGCGTGCATGCAGGGCGCTGCCGATCAGGTCGTCGGCCTCGTATTCGTGGTGGGCCAGCACGGCCAGGCCAAGCGCGGTACACAACGCCTTGCAGTGGGCGAACTGGCGGCGCAGCGCGTCGGGTGCGGGATCGCGGTTGGCCTTGTAGGCAGCGTAGATCCGGTGCCGGAAGCAGCTGTCCAGTGCTTCATCGAAGGCGATGGCGATGTTGGCCGGGCGCTCGCGCTCAAGCAGATCCAGCAGGAAACGCGCGAAGCCGTGCACGGCATTGGTCGGCCAGCCCTGCTGGTCCTGGAATTCGTCGGGCATCGAGTGCCACGCGCGGAACACGTACAGGCTGGCATCGACCAGGTACAACGGCGCACGCAGCGGCGGCGGGGCCAGGCCCGGGCCAGCAGAAAGGGCGGACATCTCAGCCCTCCCAGTCCTGCAGCAGGGCGGCCGGGTCCGGGCGCTCGCGTTCGGGCACCTCGGTCTTCGGCGTGCCGATATGGATGAAGCCGGCGATCTGCTCGCCCTCGGCCAGGCCCAGGTGGGCATGCACGGCCGGGTCGAACGCCATCCAGGCGGTCAGCCACTGCGCCCCGAAGCCCAGCGCCTGGGCGGCCTGCAGCAGCGCGAAGCAGACGCAGCCGGCGGTCATCAGCTGCTCGGCCTCGGGCACTTTGGGGCTCGGGCGCGGGCTGGCGATGACGGTGATGATCAGCGGCGCATGGGAAAAGCGCTGGCGGTCCTTGTCCAGCTGGGCCGGCGACACCTGGGGATCACGCTGGAGGGCGCGTTCGGCCAGGAAGGCGCCCAGACTGTGACGCGCATCGCCGGCCAACCGCAGGAAGCGGTAGGGCACCAGCTTGCCGTGGTCCGGCACGCGCACCGCCGAGGTCAGCATCCGCATCAGGGTGGCTGCGTCAGGGCCGGGCTCGCCGAGTTGCTTGGCGGGGACCGAACGGCGGGCGTCCAGGGCGTGCAGAGCGGGGGAGACGGACATGGGCTCTCAATCTGGCTTCACGGTGCCCCGATTATAGTCGCCACCGTTTGTGACACGGCCGTGGGCTATCTCGGTGCAATTTGCGACAAAACGTGATGAACATCACCTAATCAGCGGACTTCCTTCACGTGGCTGTACTCGCTTCCACGGCCTGCTGCGCTTACGATACAAAGCCTGCCGGGTCACCGGTAACGAGGTTTAAAGTGTCGACTGTTTCACTGTCTCTGACCGGTCGGCCGGCCTACCATCCGAGCGTGGGCGCATGGGGTGCGCCGGCGTTCGTTGTATCCATGTTGTACTCAGTGCCTGCGAGGGTGGGGAGCCTTTTCGCATGATCGCCACGCCCAATGTAGGGGGGCACCCGGGCCGTGACCCGGCGTTGTTGAAGATGGCCCGTGAGGCCGTGCTGCCGGGGCTGGTCGAGTCGTTCTCGACGGTGCTGGCGCGCTTTGATGATGTGTTGTTCGACCGTGCCGGGACTGCCGGCGCGTCGCAGTTGCTGTTCCTGGATGGCATGCGCGAGCTGCGCCGCCGCCGGGACGACATCGTGGCCGGCTTCCGCACGCATCTGACCCAGGCCTGGGAGGCGCTGGAGCGGGGTGAACCGCTGTCGGCCGAGGCCACCCTGGCCGGCCAGATCGAGGATGGCCTGAGCCTGGTGCCCGAACACGTGCTGGAATCCCGGCTGGCGGTGCGCAACTTCGCCACCGTGCTGCTGCGTGATTTCAAGCCGGTGCTGTCACGGCTGGATCGCCGCCTGGGCATGATCGCCGGTGGGCTGGACCTGCAGGCCGACACCAATCCGATCAGCCCCGAGCACCTCGGTGTCGCCATCCACGAGGCCTTCGCCGATTGTGAACTGGCCCCGGAAGTACGGCTGGTGCTGATCAAGCTGTGCGAGCGCGATCTGCAGCAGCCGATCGGCAAGCGCTATGAGTATCTAGATGAACAACTGGCCGCTGCGGGCGTGATGCCGCAGATGGCCGCGCGTCGGCCCCCGCCGCGCGCACCCTCGCCGCCGCCGCGCGAAAACCGCGACACCTTCGATGGGTTCGAGCCCGAGGCCGGCATGGGAGCGGCGGGCGACGAGGGCCAGGCACCGGCCTGGGCCCGCCGTTTCGCCGACCGCTGGGCCGAGAGCCGTGGTCGCCTCCAGGGCGGATCGCATGCAGCACACGAAGGCCCGGGCGAGGGCGGTGACAGCCTCGGCGGCAACCAGGGCATGCTGCTCGATGCGCTGCATGAGCTGCTGCAGCAGACCCGCCACGTGCGTGAGGACGCCACCTCGGCGGCCAGCGTCGCGGTGGGCCAGCAGCGCCCCCTGAGCCAGCGCGAAATGATGTCGGTGCTGTCGCTGCTGCAGGCCACGCCGAGTGCGACCCTGCGCGCAGCGATCGGTGAAGACGGCGAATCGCTGGCGCAGCGGCTGAAGAGCGAGGTGCTGTCCGGCGCGACCCGGCTCGGGGTGGATCCCGCGCAGGCGCGGCTGGACCCGCAGGACGAGGATGCGATCGATCTGGTCGGCATGCTGTTCGATGTGATGCTCGATGAGCGCGACCTGGAGGGCCGCTCGCGCGAGCTGATCGGCCGGCTGGTGGTGCCCTTCGTCAAGGTCGCCATGCTTGACCGCCGCATGTTCGTGCAGAAAACCCACCCGGCGCGCAAGCTGCTCAACTCGCTGGCCGAAGCCTGCGAAGGCAACACCGGCGAGAGCCAGGCCGAGCGCGTGCTGATGGGCAAGGTCGAGGAAATCATCGAGCGGCTGGTCGCCGAGTTCAACGAGAACCTGGCGATCTTCCTCACCCTGGAAGAAGAATTCCGCGAGTTCCTGACCCAGCACCGGCGCCGGATCGAGATCGCCGAGCGCCGGGCCGCCGAGACCCAGCGCGGCCAGGAAAAGCTCGAGATGGCGCGCCAGCGCGCCAGTACCGAATTGGACCGCCGCATTGGCGATGCCACGCTGCCACAGGCGATCGGCGAGTTCCTGCGCCAGCCCTGGCAGCACCACCTGACCCTGACCGTGCTGCGCGAAGGCGAAGACGGGGCGTCGGTCGGGGAGGCGCTGAGCCTGGCCGATGGCCTGTTGGATGAAGTTGCCGAGGCGCGCCGGCATATCGTCGGCAAGCCGTGGCTGCAGGCCTGGCATCCCGCGCTGCGCAAGGTGTTCGCCAGCGTCGGTGTGCATGCCGATGCGGCCACCAGCGCCATCGATGCATTGCACGACACCCTGCAGGGCATCGCCGAATCGCGCCCCGAGCTCGAACGCGCGCTGCCCGAACTGCCGCAGGTCGCGCTGCCTTCGCCACCGGCCCAGGAATCGGCGTCGGTGGAGCTGGGCAGCAAGGTGGATGTCAGCGATTTCGACAACGCCGATGCCGACCGCTTCCGCGGTCTGGAGATCGGCAGCTGGCTGGATTTCGTCGACAAGGATGGCAAGGTCCAGGCCGGCAAGCTGTCCTGGGTGAGCCCGATTTCCCAGCGCCTGCTGTTCGTCAACCGGCGCGGGGTGCGCTTCTGCGTCGCCTCGCCGGAAGAACTGGCGGTGATGGTGCGCCTGGGGCGTCTGCGCGCGCATATCGACGATGGTGCCTTCGACAGCGCCATGCAGGGCGTGATTGATCGGCTGGATACCAAGAACGCCACCGTGCATTGACCCCCGGGGCCACCTTGGCCTGACGATCAGGTTACGATCAGCCCACAATCCGCTGATCGTCGGGGACAGGCATGGCTGTCGAGGTGTTGGTGGTAAAGGAACACGCGCCGGGGGAACGGCGCGTGGCGATGACGCCGGAAACGGCGCGCAAGCTGATCGCGCTCGGCGCGGGCGTGTCATTCGAACCCGGCGCCGGGTTGGCTGCCGGTTTCCCGGATGCGTTGTATCAGGACGTCGGGGCCCAGCCGGCCGATGACACCCGCCTGGCCCAGGCCGACATCGTGCTGTGCGTGCAGCCACCGTCCAATGACCGCCTTGCCCGGTTGAAGTCCGGTGCCAGTCTGATCGGCATGCTGCACCCGCAGGCCGATGCCGAACGCGCGGGCCTGATCCAGTCACGTGGCCTGCAGGCGTTCCCGCTGGAACGCTTGCCGCGCACCACGCGCGCCCAATCGATGGATGTCCTCAGTTCGCAGGCCGGCATGGCCGGTTACAAGGCCACCCTGATCGCCGCCCAGCGCGCGCCGCGCTTCTTCCCGATGCTCACCACCGCCGCCGGCACGATCCGCCCCTCCAAGGTACTGGTGGTCGGCGCCGGCGTGGCCGGCCTGCAGGCCATCGCGACCGCGCGCCGTCTCGGCGCGCAGGTGGAAGGCTTCGATGTACGTCCGGAAACCCGCGAGCAGATCGAATCGCTGGGCGGCAAATTCCTGGATCTGGGGGTCAGCGCCGTGGGCGAGGGCGGTTACGCGCGGCCGTTGACCGAAGAGGAGCGCGCCGAGCAGCAGCGCCGCCTCGGCGAGCACCTGCGCACGGTGGACGTGGTGATCTGTACCGCCGCCGTGCCGGGCCGGCCGGCGCCGAAAATCGTCAGCACCGCGATGGCGCGCGGCATGAAACCGGGCAGCGTGATCGTCGATCTGGCCGCGGAAACCGGCGGCAACTGCGAAGCCACCCAACCGGGCGAGGTGGTGGATCTGGACGGGGTGCTCATCGACGGTCCGCTCAACCTGGCCAGCCAGGGCGCGGTGCATGCCAGTGAGATGTACGCCCGCAACGTCTACAACTTTGTCGCGCTGTTCCTGAAAGACGGCGCCGTCACCTTCGACTGGGACGACGAACTGCTCGCCAAAACCCGCTGGGTCGCCGCCTGAAAAAAACGGGGACGGGGGTAGTTAATAACTACCCCCGTCCCCGTTATTGCGTCAGCGCTTCGGCGGTGGCGCCGCGGGGGCCGGGTTGGCCTTGAGCCACGCCTTGCGTTCGTCCGGGGTCATCCGCGCCCAGCGGTCGCGCAGGTCCTGGCGCTGCTCGGGGCTCATGCTGCGCATCTGACCGAACAGCGCGCGCGCCTGCTCGCGCTGCTCCGGCGTCATGTTCTCGAAACGGTGGCGACCGCGGTGCGCCTGCGCGCGCTGTTCCGGGGTCATGGTCAGCCAGCGCTGGCCGTGCTGCAGCATCCGCTCGCGCTGCGGGGCGGGCGCATCGTTCCAACGATCACGGACGGGCGCGATCAACGCCTCGCGCTGCTGCGGGCTGAGTGTGTCCCAGTCCGGCAGCGGGGCAGTCTGGGCCCAGCCGGTCGCACTCAACGTCAGCAACAGCAGCCCCAGGGACAGTCGCAGTTTCATCATTACTCCATTGCCAGGTCGGTACCGCCCAGCCACAAATACAGATCGGGATTCTCGTCGAGGACATCGCTGCCGTCATCGGTGGCGTTCGCCATCACCGGTGCCGGCGGGGCGTTCGATTCGCCGAGGAGGAAACTGTAGCCCAGGGCGAGCCCGACCACCGCCGAACAGGCGGTCGCCATCCACCAGGACGGGGCATGCCGCTTGGCCGGCGAGGCCGCATGGCGCGCGCTGCGCAGCCGCGCCAGCGTCGTCGGCGAGAGCGTATCCAGTGCCTGCGCATGCAGCTGCCGCAGGGCGGCATCGTCAGGCATCGAAGGGGACAGGGGGCGGTTCACAGGGCGATCTCCAGAGACTGCTGCAGCGCCTGGCGGGCGCGCGAAAGATGGGTTTTGACCGCGCCTTCGCTGCAGCCCATGGCCTTGGCCGTGGTGGCGCCGTCCAGGTCCTGCAGCACCCGCAGGGTGAAGGCCTCGCGCTGGCGCGCCGGCAGCTCCCGCAGCGCCTGTACCAGCTGCGCGTACTGATCGCGCTGCTCATGCGCCTGGGCCGGGCCGGGGGCGCTGTCGGCCCAGTCGATGTCATGCTCGCCACCGGCCTCGTCGCTGCTGCGCCAGAACTTCAGGCGGAAGCCGCGGCGGCGCTGCAGATCCACCACGCGGCGGCGCAGGATGCTCCAGAACAACGGCGCCCATTCGGCGGCAGGTTTGTCGCGGTAGCCGAGCATCTTCAACATGCTGTCCTGCACCGCATCCAGCGCGTCCTCGCGCTGACGCAGGCCGGCCTCGGCGAAGCGGAACGCGCGCGGGCCGATCCCGGCCAGGAAGGCATCCAGCGATACCGGCAACGCCGCCGCGGGCGTGGCGGGCAGGTCGGCATCCGTCGACGGTAGGGGAGAGCTCACCAGCACAGGGTAGCGTTCCGGCAGGGGGATACCGTGAGAACGCACCAGGGCAGGCGCGGTTGACCGGCCTGCCCGATTGGTTCAGCGCATGGTTATGATGCAGGGGACGGGATGACCGCCTGGGAGAGTGACTGCAATGAGCGACGGGTTCGTGGCGTTGTATATCTTCATGCTGGCCGCCATTGCCGGCCACGTGATCATTTCGCGGGTGCCGGTGATCCTGCATACCCCTTTGATGTCCGGCTCCAACTTCATCCACGGCATCGTGCTGATCGGCGCGATGGTGGTGCTGGGGCACGCGCAGACCCCGCTGGAGAAGATCATCGGGTTCATCGCGGTGGTCCTTGGCGCGGGCAACGCGGCCGGTGGCTACGTGGTGACCGAACGCATGCTCGACATGTTCAAGCCCAGCGCCAAGCGCGACGCCGGGGAGAAGGCACCTTGAACGTGACCACCGCGCAACTGCTGCAGTGGCTGGTCCAGGTGAGCTATCTGGTCGCCGCGACCCTGTTCCTGCTCGGCCTGCAGCGCATGGCCTCGCCGATGACCGCGCGCAGCGGCATCCGCTGGGCCGGGCTGGGCATGCTGATCGCCACGGTGGCGACGTTCTTCCTGCCCGAGCTGCACAACATTCCGCTGATCCTGGCGGCCGTGGTGATCGGCACCGGCGTGGCGTGGTGGTCGGCCAAGCGGGTGGCGATCACCGACATGCCGCAGATGGTGGCGCTGTACAACGGCATGGGCGGCGGCTCGGCCGCAGCGATCGGTGCGGTGGAGCTGCTGCGCTTCTCGTTCCTGGCCAACCGCGATACCACGCACTGGAGCGAGCAGGCGCTGGCCGATCTGGCCGCGCGCCAGCCGTCGGCGACGGTGCTGGCGCTGGCCGTGATCGGCTCGGCGATCGGCGCGGTGTCGCTGTCCGGCTCGATCATCGCCTGGGCCAAGCTGGACGGGCGGCTGGACCGCCGGGTCACCTTCCCGGGGCAGCAGGTGTTCAATCTGCTGGTCGCGCTGGCGATGGTGGTGCTGGGCATCTGGGCCGCGGTCACGCTGAGCCCGGTGGCGATCATCAGCTTCTTCGTGGTGGCGCTCGCGCTGGGCGTGCTGATGACGCTGCCGATCGGCGGCGCCGACATGCCGGTGGTGATCTCGCTGTACAACGCGTTTACCGGCCTGGCCGTGGCCTTCGAAGGCTATGTGCTCGGCAACGAAGCACTGATCATCGCCGGCATGATGGTCGGCGCGGCCGGCATCCTGCTGACGCGGTTGATGGCCAAGGCGATGAACCGCCCGATCAGCGGCGTGCTGTTCTCCAACTTCGGGGGCGGCGGCGTGGCGCAGGAAATCACCGGTGCGCAGAAGCCGATCGAGGCCAGCGATGTCGCCGCGATGCTGGCCTTCGCCGAGCGCGTGGTGATCGTGCCCGGCTACGGCATGGCCGTGGCCCAGGCGCAGCACAAGGTGTGGGAGCTGGCGCAGCGCCTGATCGATCGCGGCATCAAGGTGAAGTTCGCGATCCACCCGGTCGCCGGGCGCATGCCCGGGCACATGAACGTGCTGCTGGCCGAAGCGGGCGTGCCCTACGACCTGATCGCCGACATGGACGACATCAACCCGGAGTTCCCCAACACCGACGTGGTGCTGGTGATCGGCGCCAACGACGTGGTCAACCCGGTCGCGCGCACCGACCCGGCCAGCCCGATCTACGGCATGCCGATCCTGGACGTGGTCAACGCCCGCAACGTGGTGGTGATCAAGCGCGGCAAGGGCACCGGTTTTGCCGGCATCGAGAATGCGCTGTTCTATGCCGACAACGCCCGCATGCTGTACGGCGATGGTGCCGGTGCGGCGAGCGCGCTGGTCAGCGAACTGAAGGCCCTCGACGGCGGCCATTGAACACAGAAGTAGTGCCGGCCGCTGGCCGGCTCCACGCAACGCGTGACTACCAATGCGTTTCCGTCCAGGCGTCATGAAGAGCCGGCCAGCGGCCGGCACTACCGATACCCGGGATGCGGCGACCCGAAGCGTCCGTCGATACCCGGGACGCGGCGACCTGAAGCATCCGTGGGGCGGTTACTTCGCCACCCACCAACCGATCACCAGCGCCACGCCCAGCCACAGCCATTCCACCGCGCCGTTGGCCAGGCCGCTCAGGGTCCAGGCCAGATAGGGTCCCATGCGCAACGCTGATTCCCACGGGGTGAGCCCCATGGAGCCGCCGAGGTACGCCGAGGCGATCCCCCAGTTGGCCGCCAGCGCAACCAGCACGGTGGCCAGCACCGTCAGCACCACCCGGGGGGCACCCGCGCGCAGGGTACCCAGGCGCAGCATGAACGCGATCTCCAGCGCGGCCACCACCGCCATCCAGCTGGCCTGGCGGCCGGTGAGCAGGGCGATGAACAACCAGGCCAGCGTGGCCGTGACGACACCAAGCAGAAACAGCGGGGGCCAGAGCCAGTGGCGGCTCCGGACAGGCACGGACGTGGGCGACATGCAATCTTCCTGTAAGTCCTCACAGGATACCGGCTTGTGGGGTGACCGGCGCGTGGGCGGCCACTGGGCTAAAATGGTCGCCTTGCGGGAATTGGCCGCGACCCCCATATCGATCCACATGTATTCCCGTAGCAGTGAACCTGTCCACTTCGAACGCGACTGCGAGGCCGTCATGGTCCCGCAGGGCGAAACGGTCACGCTGCCCGCTGGCAGCTATGGCTACATCACCCAGGCCCTGGGTGGCAGCTATACCGTCTTTGTCGAAGGCAATCTGTTCCGCATCGCCGGCAAGGATGGCGATGCCATCGGCAAGGAAGCGCCCCCGGCGCTGGAACTGCCCGCCGATGCCTCCGACGAGGAGGTCGAAAAACTGGTGTGGCAGCAGCTACGCACCTGTTTCGATCCGGAAATCCCCTTCAACATCGTCGATCTGGGGCTGGTCTATGAAGTGGACCTCAAGCACCTGGACGATGGCCAGCGCGAGGTCGACATCAAGATGACCCTGACCGCGCCCGGCTGCGGCATGGGCGAGATTCTCGTCGATGACGTGCGCAGCAAGCTGGAAATGATCCCGACGGTGGCCGAGGCCGACGTCGAGCTGGTGTTCGACCCGCCGTGGGGCCGTCACATGATGTCCGAGGCCGCCCGGCTCGAAACCGGCATGCTGTAACCGCCCATCGCCAGCCGGCGTCACGGCGTTCCCCGTAACCAGAACAGGAAATATCCGGTGTCCCAGTCTTCCGTGAGCTTCAACACCACCCGTTCCGCCCAGCCGCGCAGCAGCGAGGAGCGTGAGCGCATCCTGGCCGCCCCCGGTTTTGGTCTGCACTTCACCGACCACATGGTGGAAGTGCGCTGGGACAAGGACACCGGCTGGCATGATGCCGTGGTACGCCCGTACGGCCCGCTGCAGCTGGACCCGGCCGCCGCGGTGCTGCATTACGGCCAGGAAATCTTCGAAGGCATCAAGGCCTACCGCCACGCCGACGGCTCGATCTGGACCTTCCGTCCGGACGCCAACGGCCGTCGCCTGCAGCGTTCGGCCCAGCGCCTGGCGCTGCCGGAATTGCCGGTGGAGATCTTCGTCGAATCTCTCAAGCAGCTGATCGCCGTGGACGCGTCGTGGGTGCCATCGGCCGACGAATCCAGCCTGTACTTCCGTCCGTTCATGATCGGCGATGAAGCCTTCCTCGGCGTGCGCGGCGCGCACAAGGCCGGCTACTACGTGATCGCCAGCCCGGCGGGCCCGTATTTCGCCAAGGGCGTGGCGCCGGTGGCGATCTGGCTGTCCACCGAGTACGCGCGCGCAGGCAAGGGCGGTACCGGCGCGGCCAAGTGCGGTGGCAACTACGCCGCCTCGCTGCTGCCACAGCAGAAGGCGCAGGCGCAGGGCTGCTCGCAGGTGCTGTTCCTGGATCCGGTCGAAGGCAAGTACCTGGAAGAACTGGGTGGCATGAACGTGTTCCTGGTCTACAAGGACGGCACCTTGGTGACCCCGGCGTTGTCGGGCAGCATCCTGGAAGGCATCACCCGTGAGAGCATCCTGCAGCTCGCCCGCGACCGCGGCATGAAGGTCGAAGAGCGCAAGGTCACCCTCGAAGAGTGGAAGGACGGCGTGACCTCCGGCGAGATCGTGGAAGCGTTCGCCTGCGGTACCGCGGCGGTGGTCACCCCGATCGGCCAGCTCAAGGGCGAGGGCTTCTCGGTGGGCGACATCAATGCACCGGCCGGCGAAGTGACGATGTCGCTGCGCAAGGAACTGACCGACATCCAGTACGGCCGCCTGCCGGACCGTCATGGCTGGCTGGTCCGCCTCGACGCCTGATGCTCGCGGATTCCCGCTGAAGCATCGAAACCCGCCTGGCGACAGGCGGGTTTTTTGTTGCCTGTTCACTGCCCCTGTCGCCAAGGCCGGCCGCGGGACACTTCGGCACGTCATGTCCCGCGGTGGCAATGTCGCAAGCCCTTGATGCGCAAGCGTTGTCCTGCTCTGGCGGACATTGACAGCCATTTCGGACATCCGTTGCCGCAAACAGGCCGTTCAAAACGACCCGAGGGCCTTCACTTTCACAAACCCTCGACCCGTGAAGTCTCAGATCCGACATTTCATGTCATGGAAGCACGGCTGAAACATTGTTCATCCGCCAGCAAGCTATTAGCGTCGACTCACTCACCGGGCCGACCCGCGCCATCGCTTCTGCAGCCCCCGGATCGGACCCGGATTCTCAGCCGCAACGACGGCACTCACTGTCTGAAAGGGAAATCCGATGTCTCATGTCTCGCAACACCGTTTGCGTCAGCGTGCATTGGTGGTACTGGGCGCGTCCGTTCTGTCCACCCTGCTGCTGGCCACCCCGGCGTTCGCCGGTGATGTGCAGTTGAGCGGCCTGTCCTCGGCGCCGACCCACCAGCGCTTCATCGTGAAGTACAAGGATGGCAGCACCGAGGTCGCCACCCCGACCGCGCTGGCCAGCTCGCTCAAGGCTGCCGCGGCGGCGGTGCCGGCCGCCCAGGGCCGCGCGCTGGGGCTGCAGAAGCTGCGCCAGCTGGCGATCGGCCCGACCGTGGTCAAGGCCGACCGGCCGTTGGACCGCGCCGAAGCCGAGCTGCTGATGCGTCGCCTGGCCGCCGACCCCAGCGTGGAATACGTCGAAGTGGACCAGCTGATGCAGGCCACCCTGGTGCCCAACGACACCCGCTTCTCCGAACAGTGGGGCTTTGGCACCAGCAATGCCTCGATCAACGTACGCCCGGCCTGGGACAAGGCCACCGGCACCGGCGTGGTGGTGGCGGTGATCGACACCGGCATCACCAACCACCCCGATCTCAATGCCAATATCCTGCCCGGCTACGATTTCATCAGCGATGCGGCGATGGCGCGCGATGGCGGTGGCCGTGACAACACCCCCAACGACGAAGGCGACTGGTACGCCGCCAACGAGTGTGGCGCCGGCATTCCCGCGTCCAATTCCAGCTGGCACGGCACCCACGTGGCCGGCACCGTCGCGGCGGTGACCAACAACAGCACCGGCGTGGCCGGCACCGCGTTCAATGCGAAGGTCGTCCCGGTCCGCGTGCTGGGCAAGTGCGGCGGGTATACCTCCGACATCGCCGATGCGATCGTCTGGGCGTCCGGCGGTACCGTCAGCGGCGTCCCGGCCAACGCGAACCCGGCCGAAGTGATCAACATGTCGCTCGGTGGCGGTGGCAGCTGCTCCACCACCTACCAGACCGCGATCAACGGCGCCGTCTCGCGCGGGACCACCGTGGTCGTCGCGGCGGGCAACAGCAACACCAACGTGTCCTCATCGGTCCCGGCCAACTGCGCCAACGTGATCGCGGTGGCCGCGACCACCTCGGCCGGCGCCCGCGCCAGCTTCTCCAACTACGGCACCGGCATCGACATCTCCGCGCCGGGGCAGGGGATTCTCTCCACCCTCAACACCGGCACCACAGTCCCGGGCAGCGCCTCGTATGCGTCCTACAACGGTACCTCGATGGCGGCGCCGCATGTGGCCGGCGTGGTCGCGCTGATCCAGTCCGTCGCGCCCACGGCGCTGAGCCCGGCCGCCATCGAAAGCCTGCTCAAGAGCACCGCCCGTCCGTTGCCGGGCGCCTGCTCCGGCGGCTGCGGCGCGGGCATCGTCGATGCCGATGCCGCGGTGACCGCCGCGCTCAACGGCACCGGCCCGGGCCCGGGCACCGGCAACGTGCTGCAGAACAACGTGCCGGTCACCGGGCTTGGCGCCGCCAGTGGTGCTTCGCTGGCCTACACCGTGACCGTGCCATCCGGCCGCAGCCAGCTGAAGGTCAGCATCGCCGGCGGCAGCGGCGATGCCGACCTCTATGTCCGCAATGGCAGCGCGCCGACCGACACCGTCTACACCTGCCGCCCGTACCTCAGCGGCAACAACGAAACCTGCACCATCGCTTCGCCGGCGGCAGGCACCTGGCACGTGCGGGTAAAGGCCTACTCGACCTTCTCCGGGGTGACCCTGACCGCGCAGTACTGATCGCGTTCCAACGCCCCAACGAAGAACGCCCCGGCATGCCGGGGCGTTCGTTCAATCAACACGGCGTCTGCGCGGGAAGCACCCACGCATGGCGTGGACCTACACGCTACGCCAATGATTACGCCGCTTCGAACCGGTTGGCTGCCACGTTCTTGCGCACCTGCTCCGGATTCCAGATCCGGCCGTTCATCGCGATGTACACACCGCTGGGCAAGGACTGCACCGCACCGATCGCACACCCGATATTGAACTCCGCATCCGAGCCACGGAAGCGTGCCGGGCTCAGCGCACCGGTCATCACGATGGTCTTGTCGGTGATCGACTTCAGCACCTGGCCCGTCTGCACCATCGAGTCGGTGCCGTGCGTGACCAGCACATGCCGGGTCGGCTGCGCGGCGATCGTTGCCCGGATCAACTCGCGATCCTCGTCGGTGATGTGCAGCGAATCCTTGCGCAGGATCGGAATCACGTTGAAACGGAAGGTCACGCCCAGCTCGCGCAGGATCATCCCGATCTGCGGATCACCGATCTGATAGTCCGACTTGTCGTCGAAGTAGATCTTGTCGATCGTGCCACCGGTGGTGATGATCAGTAGTTCTTCCATTGCAAGCATCCTGGGTACCAGACAGAAGGGCACGGAACCGCCGCGCCGACCGGTAGATGATACGGCCGCCGCCCGCTCGATGCAGGCCCGCGGCACCGCACGGTCAGCCGGCTGTCGTCTTCCGCCCGAAGCGTCGGCGCAGGCCCGGCGTGCTGGCCACGCCGATCACCGCCAGCGCCAGCCCCAGCTCGAGCCAGGCCCACAGTGCCACCTCCGGATGGCTCCAGGCGCTCATCACCCCGTGGCTGAACCAGAACAGCGCCAGCACCCCGGCCCAGAACATCGCCTTGCCCCGCCGCACCAGTACGCCCAGCGCCAGCAGCAGCGGCGGCAGGGTAAAGACCAGCTGGGTGGCCAGCCAATGCTTGTCCTGCGCGAACCAGACCGCGAACAGCACCGCCAGCGCCACCAGCAGCAGGGCCAGCACGATCTCCTGCGCGCGGGTCCTCACGCCAGCCGCCGTGCGATATCGGCCACCCGCCGCCCCAGCGCCCGCGCCAGGATGCTTTCATCCTCGCTCGGCACCGGGTTGTCGTCCGCCCCGGCCACATGGCTGGCGCCATACGGCGTGCCACCGGTGGTGGTGTGGCTCAGCGCCGGCTCGGTGAACGGGATGCCCACGATCAGGCAGCCGTGGTGCAGCAGCGGTACCTGCATGGACAGCAGGGTCGACTCCTGCCCGCCGTGCAGCGAGGCGGTGGAGGTGAACACCCCGGCCGGCTTGCCGGCCAGGGTGCCGTTGACCCATTCCGCGCCCAGCCCATCCAGGAAGTGCTTCACCGGCGCGGCCATGTTGCCGAACCGGGTCGGGCTGCCCAGCAGCAGCCCCGTGCATTCGGCCAGATCGGCCACGCTCACATACGGCGCACCGTCTTCGGGCACCGGGGGCAGGGCCGTCTGTGTCACCGCGGCCACCGGCGGCACCGTGCGCAGCCGCGCGCTCATGCCCGGCACCTCGCCGATGCCGCGCGCAATCTGGCGGGCAAGCCGTGCTACTGAACCGCCACGGCTGTAATACAGCACCAGGATCTCCGCCATTTCGCTTTCATCTCGTTGCGTCCGATGCAGGCAGTATGGCAACGCAGCCCGCTCAGGGCGAGGTCCGTGCCGGGCCGGCCGCCGTGAGCAGGCGTGCATGCCCCATACCCGTCATCGGGTACCCTTGCGCCGATGGAACCTCTCGATACGATCAACCTGTGGATCGAACGCGTCCGGGACCGTGCGCGCACGATCAGCTTCGGCCGCTTCCTGTGGCGCCGTTTCCTCGATGACCGCCTGTTCCAGGCGGCCGCCTCGCTGGCCTACACCACGGTGTTCGCGCTGGTGCCGCTGGCGATCGTCGTGTTCGGGGTGCTCTCCGCGTTCCCGGTGTTCGACCGCTGGAGCGATACCCTCAGCGACTACGTGTTCTCCAACTTCGTGCCCAACGCCGCGCGCGCGGCCGAAGGCTACCTGCGTCAGTTCTCGGCCAGCGCCGGGCAGCTGACCGCCGCCGGCTTCATCGCCCTGGTGGTGTCGTTGCTGATCACCCTCAACAGCGTGGAGGAAACCTTCAACCAGATCTGGCGGGTGAGTTCGACTCGCCCGAAGCTGACCCGTTTCCTGGTCTATTGGACCGTGCTCACCCTCGGCGCGATGCTCGCGGCGGCCTCGCTGGCGGTCTCGGCACGCGTGTTCGCGCTGCCGCTGTTCGGCACCAGCGAAGGCCGCTGGCTGGCCAACGTGTCGCTGACCGTCGCTCCGATCCTGATCGAGTTCGTGTGCATCATGCTGGTCTACCGCGTGGTGCCGCACCACACGGTCAAATGGCGGCATGCCATCCCCGGGGCGATCCTGGCCGCGATCATGCTGGAGCTGGTGAAGTGGGGCATGGGCGCTTACCTGGGCAGCTTCCAGTCTTACCAGAAGCTTTACGGCACGGTGGCCTTCGTGCCGATCCTGCTGCTGTGGATCTACCTGTGCTGGGTGTCGGTGCTGCTGGGTGCCTCGCTCGCGTCCTCGATCGCTGCGTTCCGCTACCAGCCGGCCGACCTGCGCCTGCCGGTCGGGTATGAGATCTACGGCCTGCTGCGCCTGATCGGCCGCTTCCACCAGGCGCGTGCCGATGGCCGCAGCCTGGACGACGACGAGATCCTGCGCCTGGAGCCGATGCTGACCGACTCGCTACTGCAGACCCTGCTCTGCGACCTGGAAGCGATCCGCGTGGTCCGCCGTGACGAGCAGGGCGAGTGGCTGCTGGCACGCGACCTGGACAAACTCACCCTGGCCGACCTGTACGAGACCACGCAGATGCGGATCCCGATCAAGGAAGCCTATCTGCCGTATCGCGACGACAGCCTGGGCACGGCCTCGGTGGCCGCGCTGGACACGCTGCGCCTGCCGCTGCGCGAGCTGCTCAAACGCCGCGTCAGCGATATCTATTCGACCCCCGGAGACAAACCATGACCGCCAAGCCCCTGCTGCTGGCCCTGGGCCTGCTGACGCTGGCCGCCTGCAACAAGCCCGTCGCACAAAGCGAGGCCACCGCGCCCGCCGCCCCGGCCCCGATCGATGAACCGGCCGTGCCGCCGACCGAAGCGCTGCCGGCCACCGAGCGCAAGACCGTCGAACAGCCCACGCTCAAGGCCAAGGCGCTGGATGGCACCGACTACGATCTGGCCGCGCACCGCGGCAAGTGGGTGGTGGTGAACTTCTGGGCGACCTGGTGCGCGCCGTGCCGCAAGGAAATGCCCGAGCTCTCGGCGCTGCACGCGATGCGCAATGAGATCGAAGTGGTCGGGCTGGCCTTCGAGGACATCGAGCCGGCCGAGATGAAGACCTTCCTGGAAAAGCGTCCGGTCACCTACCCGATCGTGATCGTGGACACCTACAACCCGCCGGAAGACTTCGCGATTCCGCGCGGCCTGCCGATGACCTACCTGATCGCGCCGGATGGCAAGGTCGCCAAGGAATTCCTCGGCCCAGTCACCGCGCATGACATCGAGGCGCGGATCAAGGAAGGCTGAGCCTCACGTCGATCCAGGCGCTGCGTGGGCAGGCCATGCAGCACAGCACCCACGCATGGCCTGGACCTAGGGAACAGCGAAAGGTTCGATCGGCTTGAGCACCCCGAAGTGCTCCTTGTGCAGCTTGCCCTTCAACGGCGGCAGCGCCAGCACCGGTTCGTCCACGCGGGTATCGGGCAGGCGATCGAGCAGGTTGCGGATCAGGCCGAGGCGCCCGCGCTTCTGGTCGTTGAAGTCCACCAGCGTCCACGGCGCATCGTCGTTGTGCGTCGCGCGCAGCATCACTTCGCGGCTCTCGGTGTAAGCGCTGTACTTGCTGCGCGATTTCAGGTCCACCGGCGAGAGCTTCCAGCCCTTGAGCGGATCGAGGTGGCGCTCGGCGAAACGCTTTTCCTGCTGCGCCTGGTCCACGCTGAGCCAGTACTTGAACAGCACGATGCCGTCGTCGATCAGCAGCTTCTCAAACACCGGCGTCTGCGCCAGGAAGCTGCGGTACTGCGCTTCGGTGCAATAGCCCATCACGTGCTCGACCCCGGCACGGTTGTACCAGCTGCGGTCCATCAGCACGATCTCACCGGCTGCCGGCAGGTGCGAGACGTAGCGCTGGAAATACCATTGGGTACTCTCGCGGTCGGTCGGCTTGGGCAGCGCGACCACCTTGCACTGGCGCGGGTTGAGATGCTCGGCGATGGCCTGGATCGCGCCGCCCTTGCCGGCGGTGTCGCGGCCTTCGAACAACACCAGCACGCGTTGACCGGTGTGCTGCACCCAGCGCGCCATCGCCGCCAGTTCCAGTTGCATCGGTTCCAGCAGGGCCTGGTAGTCCTTGCGCTTGAGCTTGCCCATCGGCGTGCCTCGGTCATCCACAGAGAGCCCGAGCCTAGCGCAGCCGATGCTCAGGCGATGTGTGGGCCCTGCCAACCGCGCTCACGTGCGAGCCCTTCGACCACTGCACTGACATCGCGCGCGAAGCCGGCCATGTCGAACAGCCCGCTGTCCTCACGACGCTGGGCCAGCGTGGCGCGCGCGGCCTGCAGCGCGGCCGGGTCGTTGCCCAGGCGCACTGCGGTGGCTACGAACGCGGCGTCATCGGCCACGTTGAAATCGTGCATGCCCTGGTGATGATTCAGGCTGCCGGCCACGCGCGAGGCGAACGTCGTGCCGGGGCAGGTCAGCACCGGGCAGCCGGCCCACAGCGCATCGGAGGCGGTGGTGTGGGCGTTGTAGGGATGCGTGTCCAGGAACAGGTCGGCGTGCTGGTAGCGCGCCAGGTATTGCGGGTGGGGCAGGCGCGGCATGAATACCAGCCGCGCCGGATCCAGCTGCGCCTGGCGTGCCGCGCTGCGCAGGCGCGCGTCGGCATTGCCCGGGCCGGAGAGCAGCCACAGCACGCTGCCGGGCACGCCCTGCAGCACCGCAAACAAGCGCTGCACGCTGCGCGGGTTGAGCTTGTAGCTGTTGTTGAAACAGCACAGCACCACGCCCTGCGCGGGCAGGCCGCAGTCCTCACGCGAGGGCACCGGTTCCAGCACGCGGGTGTTGTCCGAAGGCTGGAACGCACGCGGCAGGCGCCGCACGTTCTCACTGAACGCCGGTTCCAGCGCGTGGGGCAGCACGAAGGCATCGGCCAGCACATGGTCGATCCACGGCGCGCCGGAGGTGCCCGGGTAGGCCAGCCAGTTGACCTGTACCGGCGCCGGCCGCATCGCCAGCACCTGCGGGGTGCCGCCGCCGCCCCAGCCGCGCAGATCGAACAACACGTCGATGCCGGTCTCGCGGATGCGCCGGGCGATGTGCTCATGCGGTTGCGCGCTGACATCGTGCAGCGTGTTGGCCGCCTGCTGCAGGCGTTGGCGGATGGGGCTGCCGTCGTCGCCGGTGAGCGCGAACAGATGCAGCTCCAACGTGGCCTGTGCGCGCAGCTGTTCGAACAGCGCTACGGTCAGCAGGCCGGTCGGATGCGCACCGAAGCCATTGGAAAGGAAGCCGACCCGCAACCTGCCGTGCGGACGCACCGCGGAAGGCGGCAACCGGGGAATGCCTTCGGCCAGCGCCGCCGCGCGCTGACGGGCGCAGGCCAGCTGCTCGGCGGCGCTGCTGTCTTCGCTGAGGAAGGCGAACGGCTCGACCACGGCCTGGCCCTGGGCGACGGCCTGGCGGACCCGCGCCGACAGCCGCTCCAGATCGCGCCAGTCGCACAGGCGGCGTTGCCAGTTGAGCAGCTGCGCGGTGATATAGGGCTCGCCCGGCAGCAGGCGATGCGCGTGGCGATAGGCATCGGCCGCCGCTTCGGGCTGACCGGCGTCTTCCAGGGCGTGACCAAGCCACAGGGTGATGCCGGGATGCTGAGGCGCGCGATCGGCGGCCTGGCGCAGCAGCGTGGCCGCTTCGCCATGGCGGCCCTGCATCCAGCGCGCGCGGCCGAGCCGCGCCAGTGCCTCGGGATGGTCGCCGCGCAGCTGCAGCGCGCGCGTTGCAGCCTGTTCGCCGGCAGGCACATCACCGGCCTCCAGCTCGGCATCGGCCAGCATCACCCAGGCAATGAAATCGGCCGGTTGCCGCTGCACGGCCTGGCGCAGCTGCAGGCGCTGCGGATCGGCACTCATCGCGGCCGCGCCGGGGCGGGCATGCTCAGTTGCCTTCCGCGAGCCGGGCCAGCTCGTCGGCCTGGTGTTCGTGGGTCAGGCGGCTGACCAGTGCATCCAGGTCGCCGGTCAGGATGTTGGGCAGGTCGTACAGGGTCAGCCCTTCCACGCGGTGGTCGGTGATCCGGCCCTGCGGGAAACTGTAGGTGCGGATGCGCTGGCTGCGGTCGCCACTGCCGACCTGCAGCCGGCGGCTTTCGGCCTGCGCGGCGGCCTGCTTGCTGCGCTCGGTATCGAGCAGCTGCGCTTTCAGGCGCTTCATCGCCTTGTCGCGGTTGGCGTGCTGGCTGCGCTCGGTCTGGCATTCCACCACCACGCCGGTCGGCAGGTGGGTGATGCGGATCGCCGATTCGGTCTTGTTGACGTGCTGGCCACCGGCGCCGGAGGAGCGGTAGGTGTCCACGCGCAGGTCGGCCGGGTTGATCACCACGTCTTCGACGTCGTCCGCCTCGGGGATGATCGCCACGGTCGCCGCGGAAGTATGGATGCGCCCCTGCGACTCGGTCGCCGGTACGCGCTGCACGCGGTGCGTGCCCGATTCGAACTTCAGCCGCGAGAACGCGCCACGGCCGACCACGCGCGCCACGACTTCCTTGTAGCCGCCATGTTCGCCGGGGTTGTCCGATTCGATCTCCACCTTCCAGCCCTGACGCTCTGCATAGCGGGCGTACATGCGGAACAGATCGCCGGCGAAGATCGCCGCCTCGTCACCGCCGGTGCCGGCGCGCACTTCCAGGAACAGGTTGCCGTCGTCGCGCGGATCGCGCGGCACCAGCAGCAGGGCGAGTTCTTCGTCCAGCTGCTGCAGGCGCTGCTGCGCGGCCGTGATTTCCTCGTCGGCCAGCTCGCGCAGGTCGGGGTCTTCGCGCATGGCCTCGGCGGCCGCCAGATCGGCCTTGGCACGGGCTTCGTCGGCCAGCGCCGTGGCGACCGGCTCCAGCTGCGAGAACTCACGCGAGAGCGCGCGGAACCGGTCGTTGTCGCCCACCACGGTCGGGTCGGACAACAGGCGTTCAAGTTCTTCGCGGCGCTCGGCCAGCGCTTCCAGCTTACGGCGCAGGGTCGGCGTCATCGTTCCTCGCTACTTCGGTACGCACGGCAGGGTGCTGGTAACCCGGCTTGGCCGGGAACAGGCGCTCGGCGGCGCGGGTAAGTTCAGTATCGCCGCTGAGCGCGGCCGCGCGCAGGGCGGCGGTCGGCGGGTGCAGCAGGCGGTTGGTCAGGCCGTGCGCGAGCAGTTCGAGCACTTCCTCGGGGGATTTACCGTGGGCCAGCTGCTGGCGGGCCTTCTCCAGCATCTCCACGCGGGTCGCTTCGCCATAGGCGCGCAGCTGTCGCAGCGGGGCCTGGTGCACGCTGGCCTGCAGGGTTTCCACGAACCGGGCGACCTGCAGTTCGATGATCGCTTCCGCCTCGGCCGCGGCTTCACGGCGGCTGCGGCGGTTGTCTTCGACCGCCCGCTCCAGATCGTCCACGGTGTACAGGAAGGCATCGGACAGTTCGCCCACGCCAGCCTCGATATCGCGCGGCACGGCCAGATCGAACAGCAGCATCGGCTTGTGCTTGCGCGTCTTCAGCGCGGCAGCGACGTGCGCCCGGGTGATCACCGGTTCGCGCGCGGCGGTGGCCGAGAACACCACGTCGGCTTCGCCGAGATGACGGTCCAGTTCGCTCAGCGGCAGGGCCACGCCGCCATGCCGGCTGGCCAGCTCCTGCGCATGGGCGAGGGTGCGGTTGGCGATCAGCAGCCGGCGCACGCGCCCTTCGCTGAGATGGCGTGCGGCCAGTTCGATGGTCTCGCCGGCGCCGACCAGCAGCACGGTGGAATCTTCCAGCCGTGCGAACGAGTTCTGCGCCAGCCGCACCGCGGTGGAGGCCACCGACACCGGGTTGGCGCCCACGCGGGTATCGGTCCGCGCGCGCTTGGCCACCGAGAAGGTCTGCTGGAACAGCCGGTCCAGGCGCTGGCCGAGCAGGCCGTGGTCGCGGGCCAGAGCCCAGGCATCCTTCACCTGGCCCAGGATCTGCGGTTCGCCCAGCACCATCGAGTCCAGCCCGGTGGCGACCCGGAACAGGTGGCGGACCGCGTCGGCGTCGGCGTGCTGATAGAGGTACCCGTGCAGCGTGCCGGCATGCGACTCCAGCCACCGCGCCAGCGCATCACCGGATTCGGCGACGGCGTACAGCTCGGTGCGGTTGCAGGTGGAGAGCAGGACCGCCTCGGCCACCTGCGGGGTATCGCGCAGCGACGCCAATGCCTGGGGCAGGGCGTCGCCGCCAAAGGACGCGCGTTCGCGCAGTTCCACCGGCGCGGTCTGGTGATTCAGTCCGAGCACCCACAGGGTCATTGTTCAGTTGCTTGCGATAAGCTGCTGGCCATTCAAGTCGTCATTTTAAGGCTCAGATGCCCCCGATGCCCGCATTGATTCGCATCTCCAGCGTTCTGCTGCTGTCTTTGTTCACCGCCAACGCCCTGGCAGCCCCTCCGGCGGCCCCGGCGAAGGCCAAGGACAGCACGGCCGAGGCGATCCCCCTGGCCCCGGTCATGGCGGGCGAATTCGCCCTGCAGGCCGGCAAACTGGGCGATGCCGCACGCTGGTACCTGGAGGCGGCCGAAGCCAGTGAAGGCGACGCCGGCCTGGCCGAGCGCGCCGCCCGGATCGCCATGCTGGCCAACGATGACAAGCGTGCTGCCCGTGCGCTGGCGTTGTGGGAGCAGCGTGCGCCGCGCTCGCTGGCCATGCGCAGCAGCACCGCCGCGTTGGACATGCGCCAGAACAAGGTGAAGGCGGCCCGCACCGAGCTGCAGGCCCTGCTCAAGGATCCCGATCCCACCGCCTGGAAGTTCGCGATCGGTGCCCTGATCGGCGGGGGCAGTGATCCCAAGGTGCCCGCGCAGGTCCTGAACGAGCTGGTCGATGCCAATGCGATCCCCGACCGCCTGGAGGTCTGGCAGGAGTTCGGCCGCCTGGCGATGCGCATGGAACAGCCCGAGCTGGCCCGGCGCATGGTCGATGAAGTGGTCAAGCGCTTCCCCGATGAGCCGCGGGTGGCCCTGCTGCATGCCAGCCAGCTCAACCAGGCTGGCAAGACCGATGAGGCGCTGGCCCTGTTGAAGGGCGTGGAGCCCAGGACCACGCAGGATCCGGAGCTGCGCAACGCGGTGGCCATTTCCTACGACCTGATGGGGCAGCCCGCCGCGGCCGAGCGGGTGCTGGCGGTCGGCCCGCAGGATGTGCAGACCTACGGCATGCGCGCCTCGCTGCTGGCCAAGCAGAAGGACGACCCGGGCCTGCTGGCCCTGTATACCGAGCTCTCCGGCCAGGCGACCAAGCCGGATCCGGCCCAGCGCCTGTTGCTGGGCAAGATCGCCGAGTACCTCAAGCGCTATGACGAGGCGGTCGGCTGGTACCACAGCGTGCCGGGCGGCCCGGAGCGCGATGAATCGCGCCTGCGTGCGGCCAATGCGCAGAACGAACTGGGCCGCACCGACAAGGCCCTGGCCGAAGTGCACGCGATCCAGTCCGATGCCACCGTCGACGACGATGCCCGCCGCGATGCCTATCTGCTGGAAGCCGAGCTGCGCCAGCGCGGCAACGATGATGCCGGCGAGCTCGATGCGCTGGCCCGTGGCCTGGCCGCGTATCCCGACGAGAACGCGCTGCTGTATGCCCGCGCCCTGGCCTGGGAGCGCCGCGACGACATCCCGCGTGCCGAGGCCGATCTGCGCAAGGTGCTGGTCACCGATCCGGAGAACATCGCCGCGCTCAACGCGCTGGGCTACACCCTGGCCGACCGCACCCAGCGTTACCAGGAGGCCTTGGAGCTGATCGACCGCGCGCGCGTGGCCGAGCCGGACAACGCCGCCATCGTCGACAGCTACGGCTGGGTGCTGTATCGCCTGGGCCGCACGGAAGAAGCGCTGGTGCAGCTGCGCCGCGCCTGGACCCTGGCCAAGGACCCGGAGATCGCCGCGCATGTGGGCGAGGTGCTGTGGGTATTGAACAAGAAGGACGAGGCGCGCCACTTCTTTGAAGAGGCCCGCAAGCTCGACCCGGACAACCGCGCCCTGCAGCGCGTGATCGAGAAATACGGCGTATGAATCTGCTGTCCCTGAAGGCCGCGTTGGCCGTGGCCGTCGCGTTGTCACTCTCGGCCTGTGTCTCGCTGGATGAGCGCAAGGCGCCCTCCGCCCCGACCGTGGTCGCCACCGTCTCGCCCGCAGCGCAGCAGGCCGAGGCCGAGCGCGTCGCCGCCGTGCGTGCGTCGCCGGCCTGGTCGTTCCAGGGCCGGGTCGCGATCAGCAAGGGCAAGAACGGCGGCAACGGCCGCATCGACTGGCAGCAGCAGGCCCAGGGCTACGTGGTCGAGCTCAGTGCCCCGGTCACCCGGCAGAGCTGGAAGCTGACCGGCGACAGCCATCACCAGGGCGGGCGGCTGGAAGGCCTGGAAGGCGGCACGCGCGAAGGTGCCGATGCCCAGCAGGTCCTGCTGGAGGCTACCGGCTGGGATATCCCGGTCAACCAGCTCCCCGACTGGGTGCGCGGCCTGGTGGCCGACGCTGCCCCGGCCGAGCGGATCGAGCGCGACGGGGAAGGTCGTCCGCGCCGTGTGCAGCAGCTGGGCTGGGAGATCCAGTATCTGGACTGGTACCCCGCCGAAGCCGGGCGCCCAGTGCTGCCGCGCAGGATCGAAGCGGTCAACGGCGATGCCAAGGTCCGCCTGGTGGTCGACAGCTGGGTGCTGGCCGGCCCATGAGCATGCTGGAGACGGCCGACGGCTGGTCGACCTGGCCGGCCCCGGCCAAGCTCAACCTGTTCCTGCACATCACCGGGCGGCGCCCGGATGGCTACCACCAGCTCCAGACCGTGTTCCGCCTGCTCGACTGGGGTGACCGGATCGGCCTGCGCCTGCGCGAGGACGGCCGGATCCGTCGTGAAGGCACCTCCGTGGCCGGCGTCGCCGAGGACGATGACCTGGCGGTGCGTGCCGCCCGGTTGTTGAAGCGCGCAGCGAACATCGCTCAAGGTGCTGATATCAGCGTCGAAAAGGTCGTCCCTGCGGGCGGTGGGTTCGGTGGCGGGTCGTCCGATGCCGCCACCGTCCTGCTCGCGCTCAACCGCCTCTGGAACGCCGGCCTGGACGTCGACGCGCTGGCCGCGCTGGGCCTGCAGCTGGGCGCGGACGTGCCGGTGTTCGTGCGGGGGCATAACGCTTGGGCCGAAGGCGTGGGGGAACTGCTCACCCCGATCACGCTCCCGCCGGCCTGGTTCGTGCTGGTCCACCCGGGCGTTCACGTGCCCACGCCCGCACTTTTCGCATCACCGGATTTGACGCGGGATGCCCCAGTGGCGAAAATAGCGGACTTCGCTTCCGGGTCTTTGCTCGGGAATGCGTTCGAGCCGGTCCTGCGCCGCCGCGAACCTGCCGTAGAGGCAGCGCTCGCAGCGTTGAGCAGTATCGGCCGGGCACGACTCACCGGGTCGGGAAGCGGTTGTTTCGTCGAGTTCGCCACGCGCGCTGCTGCAGAGCAGGGCCTGGCGCAATTGCCGAAGGAACTGCGGGCATGGGTGGCTGCGGGCGTGGAGCGCTCGCCACTGCTTGATGTACTCGAGCGTTACTGATTTTGATGCAGGGGCGTCGCCAAGAGGCCCAAGGCACCAGGTTTTGATCCTGGCATTCGGAGGTTCGAATCCTCCCGCCCCTGCCACTAGCGGATATCTGCCGCGACTCCATGCGCATGTCTGCGCGGGCGCGGTGCATACGCCGCGGTGTTGTCACCGCAGACACCTCCGGGTGCCGGCGGCCCAGTTCTCCGCCAATCGCTCCCGCCCGAGACCGTCATGATGCAAGAACACCCCAACCTGCTGGTATTTTCCGGCAACGCCAACAAGCGCCTTGCGCAGAGCATCTGCAAGGAACTGGGGGTGCGGCCTGGCAAGGCATTGGTGTCGCGCTTCTCCGATGGTGAAGTGCAGGTCGAGATCGAGGAGAACGTCCGCAAGCAGGACGTGTTCGTGATCCAGCCGACCTGCGCGCCCAGCGCAGAGAACCTGATGGAACTGCTGGTCCTGATCGATGCGCTCAAGCGCGCTTCGGTCAACAGTGTCACCGCCGTGGTGCCGTATTTCGGCTACTCGCGCCAGGATCGCCGCATGCGCTCCTCGCGCGTGCCGATCACTGCCAAGGTGGCCGCAAAGATGTTCAGCGCTGTCGGGGCTGACCGGGTCCTGACGGTGGATCTGCATGCCGATCAGATCCAGGGCTTCTTCGACATGCCGGTGGACAACGTATACGCCTCGCCGCTGCTGCTCGCCGATATCTGGCGCGCCTACGGCACGGAAAACCTGATCGTGGTGTCCCCGGACGTGGGCGGTGTGGTGCGTGCGCGCGCCGTCGCCAAGCGCCTGGACGATGCCGATCTGGCGATCATCGACAAGCGCCGCCCGCGCGCCAACGTCTCCACCGTGATGAACATCATCGGTGACGTCGAAGGCAAGACCTGCGTGATGGTCGATGACATCGTCGATACCGCCGGCACCCTGTGTGCGGCGGCTGCGGCCCTCAAGGCACGTGGCGCCCTCAAGGTTGCCGCGTACTGCACCCACGCCGTGCTCTCGGGCCCGGCGGTGGACAACATCAACAACTCCCAGCTCGATGAGCTGGTGGTGACCGACACCATCCCGCTGCGTGAAGAGGCGCGGGTGTGCAGCAAGATCCGCCAGCTCAGCGTGGCGGAAATGCTGGCCGAGACGATGCGCCGCATCGCCTTCGGTGAGTCGGTCAGCTCGCTGTACGTGGATTGATTTTTCCGCCCACCGGCAACGGTGGGTGGTTTCCCGGGGAGATCTGGTCGCGGATCTTCCCTCATCGCTTCGCCATCATGGCGCGGCAAACAACGAAGGTAGTAAATCAGCATGGCCAAGAATCATGAAATCAAGGTCGTCCAGCGCGAACTGCAAGGCAAGGGTGCGAGCCGCCGCCTGCGTGGCGCTGGCCAGATCCCGGCGATCATCTACGGCGGCGACGTCGAGCCGAGCGTCATCCAGCTCAACCACAACGAAATCTGGCTGGCCCAGCAGAACGAGTGGTTCTACTCGTCCATCCTGGACCTGAACCTGGACGGCCAGATCACCAAGGTGCTGCTGCGTGACATGCAGCGCCACCCGTTCAAGCAGCTGATCCTGCACCTGGATTTCCTGCGCGTGAACGAGAACGAAGCGCTGACCGCCAGCGTCCCGCTGCACTTCATCAATGAAGACACCTCGGCCGCCGGCAAGGCTGCCGACGTCGTGGTCACCCACGAATTGAAGGAAGTGACCATCACCTGCCTGCCGAAGGACCTGCCGGAATCGATCGACGTCGATCTGGCCGACCTGAAGGCCGGCGATGTGATCTACCTGTCGGACATCAAGCTGCCGAAGGGCGTCGAGATCCCGGCCCTGGCCCAGGGCAAGGACCATGACGACGCGATCGTCACCGCCAAGCTCGGCAAGGAAGATGCTGCCGACGAAGCGCCGGCCGCAGAGTAAGTGATTGCGGCGCCTGTCCTTCGGGGCAGGCGCCGTTTCTGTATGTACCGGCACAGCGCGGGTACCGACGAAGAAGAGTGATGACAGGATTGCGATTGATCGTTGGTCTGGGCAACCCCGGACCCGAGCACGCCCAGACCCGGCACAATGCCGGGTTTCGTTTCATTGACGCCCTGGTGGAACAGGCCGGCGCGCGCTGGAGCGTGGACAGCAAATTGTTCGGCGAGACCGCCAAGGTCGATATCGCTGGCCAGCCGGTGTGGCTGCTCAAGCCCGCCACCTTCATGAACCTCAGTGGCAAATCGGTCACCGCGGCGCAGCGTTTCTGGAAGATCGAACCGGAAGAAACCCTGCTGGCGCACGACGAGCTCGACCTGCCGCCCGGTGTGGCACGGCTCAAGTTCGACGGTGGCCACGGCGGCCAGAATGGCCTGCGCGACACCATCCGTCTGCTCGGCCATGGCAGGTTCCACCGCCTGCGCATCGGCATCGGCCATCCCGGCCACAAGGACCGCGTGGTCCCGTGGGTGCTGGGGCGCGCCAGCAAGGAGGATGATGCGCTGATCGGTCATGCCGTCAACGATGCGATCGACGTCCTGCCGCTGGCAGTGAAGGGCGATTTCAGCGAAGCGATGAAGCGGCTGCACACCCCGAAGTAAGCGTCCCGTCAGGTACCGACCGTCGGTCGGTACGGAGACTGATTGGAAAAGCAGCGCCCATGGCGCTGCTTCCCCAATCACTTTCACCCCAGAGGTTGTCAAAGATGGGTATCAAATGCGGCATCGTCGGTCTGCCCAACGTCGGCAAATCGACCCTGTTCAATGCGCTGACCAAGGCGGGCATCGCGGCGGCCAACTTCCCGTTCTGCACGATCGAACCGAACGTCGGCATCGTGCCGGTGCCGGATCCGCGCCTGAACGAGCTGGCCGCGATCATCAACCCGCAGAAGGTCATCCCGACCGCGGTGGAGTTCGTCGACATCGCCGGCCTCGTTGCCGGCGCGGCAAGTGGTGAAGGCCTTGGCAACAAGTTCCTGGCCCACATCCGCGAAGTGGATGCGATCACCCACGTGGTGCGCTGCTTCGAGAACGCCGACGTCATCCACGTCAACAACAAGGTCGACCCGCTGTCGGATATCGACACCATCGATACCGAGCTGGCCCTGGCCGACCTGGACAGCGTCGAGAAGGCCCTGAACCGCGCCGAGCGCGCTGCCAAGGGCGGTGACAAGGAAGCCGCGGCCCGCAAGCCGGTGCTGGCCAAGCTGCAGGCCGCGCTGGCCGACGGCAAGGCGGGGCGTACCGCCGGCCTGGACGAGGAAGAGAAGGCACTGGTCCGCGACCTGTTCCTGCTGACCCTCAAGCCGGTGATGTACATCGCCAACGTGCTGGAAGACGGCTTCGAGAACAACCCGCACCTGGATGCCGTGCGTGCCCGTGCCGCCGAGGAAGGCGCGCAGGTGGTGCCGGTCTCGGCGGCGATCGAGGAAGAGCTGTCCCAGCTCGACGACGAAGACCGCGATACGTTCCTGGCCGACCTCGGCCTGTCCGAGCCGGGCTTGAACCGCGTCATCTACGCCGCGTACCAGCTGCTGGGTCTGCAGACCTATTTCACTGCGGGTGTGAAGGAAGTCCGCGCATGGACCGTGCGCAAGGGCGCCACCGCCCCGCAGGCCGCCGCCGTGATCCACACCGACTTCGAGAAGGGCTTCATCCGCGCCGAAACCATCGCGTATGACGACTTCATCAAGTACAAGGGCGAAGCCGGTGCCAAGGAAGCGGGACGTCTGCGCCTGGAAGGCAAGGAATACCGTGTCCAGGAAGGCGACATCCTGCACTTCCGCTTCAACGTCTGAGTTCTTCGCACGTTGATGCCCGCAACGCCCCGCCTCGCGCGGGGCGTTTGCGTTTCTGGCGCGAGTGATCCGCGCCTTTGGACAGGCTGGACAAAAAATGACCAGGTCTCGAAACGCTTGCCTGGTATGCCTCCGCCTCACTTGTCCACAACAAACTCCCACGCCTCTCCACGCACCATGTGGAAAACCCGCGCACGGTAGTGCAGGCCGCTAGCCGGCACCCTGGCGCACCCGCCGCGCAGCGACGTGGACAACTTATGACCACCGCTGGAAACCGTTGCCGTGCATCGCTCACACAGGGTTGTCCACAGCAAACCCCCATCGCTTTCCACGGAGTGTGTGGAAAACCGCAGATGGCATGGATAAAAAATCACCAGGTGCCGCCACGCCTTCTGGCCAATGGCTCGCCGCTGCTTATCCACACGATTTGCAGCTGTCGTTCCACATGGCGTGTGGAGAAAAGATGGGCAGCGGGTGTCCGTGCCATTTCGGACTTGTTGCATGGAGCGACTCGATCCATTCGTCCATCCTGTCCGGACACCCTGGCGCTGACGAGCCCACTCGCTGAGCCGCGGCTTGCCCCCCCTTGGAGAATCGCCATGACAGCGCGAACCCGCTTGCTGACCGTCACGATCAGTGCGATCGCAGTGCTTGTGGCCTACGGAGTTGGACCGATGATGACGCACCCTTTGGAAGTGGACAGCCATGCACTCGCGGCAGACTGCGACACAGAGCGTTTGCTCAGCGCCATGCGCGGCCTGCTGCAGCCGGAGCGTGATGTCATCGAAAGCGGGGGCATCTATCTAGGCCCTGTCGACCCGGATGACGATGATGCGCTGATGACCTACGCAGCGCTGGCTCAGCTCTGCCCTGCGATGGCCGACGACAGCAGCTTCGATGACTGGCCCGCGTTTGCGGAGGTACTGGTTCTGATCGCATCGCACTTCATCAAAGAGGGCGCTCTCGAACCGGGACGGTATGGTTTGGCCGAGGCCACGGATGATTCCGGACGGGACGAGGCCGTGACCGTGTCACCGGAGCACCTCATCCTGCTTCGCCATATGAATGCCCGGGTGCTCGACTACACCGTGATGCTGATGGACAGCAAACGTCCTTACGGTGATATGTCGCACTTCTATATCGATATGGCCCGCGCGCTGGGCGAGCCGGTACCGTTGGACGAAAACGGGTACGCGGCATTCATGCCCGAGGTAATTGCACGGTATGACGAACTGCATAGCCAGATGCCACAGGTGGTCCGGGCGTTCTGGCGTCACGCGACGTTCGTATCGCAGGCTGATTGAAGGGCATCGGCCGGAGGTGGTCGCATTGCGTCATCTGCGCTGCACGAGCGCCACATTGTCTTCCACGACCGCTGTGCACAACCGATACTGAGGGCCCCGACACGGATGTTGCGCCATGACCCAGCCTCCCCGCGAATCTGCACGCAGCGTGCTAGCCCAGCTCCTGCTGGTTACGGCGGTCCTGGTCTGTAGCGGCGTCGCCGTGATGCTGGTGCTGATCGCCTTCGCCGTGCAGCCAGATGCGCACCGATACGCCTACATGCCCATGCTGATGGACCAGCGCCCCATGGCCGAGGCCACACTGCGCTTTCTCCATGCGCGATTGACCGCGGATACGCAGGTGATCACGGTGATCGCGCTCCTGTTGGCCAGTGCGTCATGGCGGTTGGCCAGCGCAGCCAAGGCCGCCTGTCTGCGCCATAACAGTCGCCCGCTACCGCCCGCCCTGCCGGCTGTCCCGGCGCGCAAGCGCCTGCTTGCCTCGTGCATCCACCTCGGCCTTGCCAGCGCTGCCGTGCCGCTGCTCTACAGCACCTGGGTGTTGGGGCTGGAGATCATCGTCCTGCTGCTCAGCCCGGATCGCTATCCCGCGCCTGAGCGGGCGGACAGCGCCTTGCAGGTGCTGTACTGGACATTGAGCGCAAGCGGAAAGCTCCCGATCACCGTCGCCTGCGTGTTGGTGCTGGTGGCCGTGGCGACGGCGTATTGGCTGACGAACCGGCTGTTCTACCCGCCGGGCATCAAGCCGGACATCAGGTAGCAGTGTTTGCATGACGTTTCGGCCCGGCTGTATTGCCTGGACAAAAAAGCGCCACGCGCTGAAGGTGCTGCAATGACAGGGTTGGGTGAACTTGTCCACAGCAACTCCCCATGGCGTTCCACATCATGTGTGGAAAACCAGAAGGCGCATCCGGCAATGGGTGAAGCTGACCAGTGGCCGCAGAACAAAAAAAGACGGAGGCGCTGCCTCCGTCCTTGATCCCACCTGACCAGCGGAAGCGGCGCTTACAGCGCCGTACCGCCAAACTTGTGCGTGTACTGCAGATTGATCGTCCGGCCCACGGTGTCGAACCAGGACACGTCGTAGTACGGATACGGCGTATACGTCGCATCCTTCGGCGGCAGCTTGTTGGCGATGTTGACCACCGACAGCGACAGGCGCGAATGCTCATCGAAGCGGTACTGCAGCGACACGTTGTACCGGTACGTCGCCCCGATCCATGGGCTGTCACCGCTGTCCGGATCAAAGCTCTGGTCGTAGCTGTCATAGGTCGGCAGCCTGCCCAGACGCGAGCCGTACAGCGTGGCCGACCACGCCGCGTTCTCCCAGGTCACGCTCGCACTGGTCTTGGTGCGGGGAATGTCGAAACCACTGTTGATGGCGAACTGGTCCTCGACCACATCGCCTTCAAACTGCTGGAAATCGTGCGTCTTCACCCAGGTGTGGTTGCCACCGAGGATGAAGTCACCGATCCCGGTGCTCAAGCGGTAGCGCAGGCCCACATCGATGCCGCGGGTGGTTTCGCGGGCGATGTTGATCGGGCTCACGTGCACGCCATATAGGCGGCCGTCGCTGGTGCGGGTGACCCGGCCGATCGCATCCACGCAGGTGGGTGAGGCCGCGTCCGCGCCGCCCAGGCGGCACGCTGCCTCATCGCGCAGGATCGTGCTCACATCCATGTCCTGCACCTGGTCGCGCATGTCGATGTCGAACCAGTCCACCGACAGGTCCAGCCCCACCGCCGGCGACCACACGAAGCCAGCGCTCCACGAGGTGCTGGTTTCCGGATCCAGCTTGCGGTTGCCCTCGCGCGTGCGGATCAGGTTCTCTTCGTAATCCGAGCAGTCATCGCCGCCGTCCACCGCGCAGGTGTAGTAGTCGTTGGCACTGGTTTCATCGTTGCCCGGGCCGGCATACACGTAGTGCAGGTCCGGCGCGCGGAACGCGGTGCCGTAGGAGCCGCGCACCAGTAGCGTGTCGATCGGGCGCCACTCCAGGCCGCCGCTCCAGGTCGCCTTGCCGATGGTGTTGCCGGAATAGCGGTACTGGTCGTAGCGTCCGGCCACGCTCACGTTGAGGGTGTCATGCAGCGGCAGGCGCAGTTCGGCGGCGGTGGCCCAGCGGTTGCGGCTGCCGTGCCCGTCCGAATCCTTCCAGCTGTAGTAGTAGTACTGCGTCGCCAGCGGGTCGGGATTGAGCGCGTAGGACTGATTGCCGAACTCGGCCGTCGCCGCGAAGCCGGCCTTGCCGCCCGGCAGTTCGAACAGCTCGCCGTTGGTCAGGGTCAGCGCGGCGGTATCGGTACGCGACTTCGGGGTGTAGGTGGTACGTGCGGCGATCGAATCGTACTCGCTGCGGCTCAGTGGCCGGTACAGGCGCGCCGGGTCGGCGTTGAACACCGGGAACACGTTGTCGTCGTCATCGGTGTACTCGCCCAGCTGCTCGCCCAGGAACAGGGCGTTGGCCTTGGCGGCGATGATCTGCGGCCAGCGGATGCTGGACTGGTACTGCGAGTGGCTCAGCGAGGCCTCGTATTCCCAGTCTGCACCGAGGGCGCCCTTGAAGCCGGTGGTCACGCTGAAGGTCTTCTGCGTGCTGCGTACCATGCCGTTGTTCAGCCCGCCCATTTCCTCGGGCGAGAACTGGCGCTGCCAGAACTCCACCTGGTCGGTGGCCTGGTTGTAGAAGTAGCCGTCTTCGTTGCCGTCGGCGGCCATGCGGCCCCACTGGGTGACGTCGCGCATCAGCGCCAGGTCGTGGTAGCCCATCTGCACGTCAGCAAACCATTCCGCGCCATTGTCGAAGGCGTAGCGCAGCGAGGCATAGCCGTTGGCACCGCGGCGCTTGCTCAGGATCGTGCCGTAGCCGATCGAGCGGTCGCTGCCGCAATAGAAGCCATAGCGCGCCCGTTCGGCGTACTGGGTGCTGCCGTTGTTCTGGCCGGCCAGCGCATCGCAGGTGGCCTGGCCCGGATCGAGGTAGTCGTCGTTGTAGTCGGTGCGCAGGTAGGCGCGACGCGCGGCGCGGGCGCTCTCGGTCGGCGCGTCCAGGGTGGAATCCTGCTGGCTGCGCTCATATGCCCACAACGGCGTCTGCGACTGCAGTTCCAGGCTGTAGACCGCGCTGAAACGGCCGGCATCGAAACCGCTGGCGATGCTCATGTCGAAGGACTCACCGCCGCCTTCGCTGGTGGTGCCCATGCGCATGTCGATGGTGGTGCCATCCACCTGCTTCTTCAAGATGAAGTTGACCACGCCGGCGATCGCGTCCGAGCCGTAGATCGCCGAGGCGCTGCCGGTCAGCACTTCGATGCGCTCGATCATCCCGATCGGAATGTTGGAGACATCGGTGAAGTTGCTGCGGCCCTGGAAGGGCATCGGGAAATCGGCGATGCGGCGGCCATTGACCAGCACCAGGGTGTGGTTGGGGCCGAGGCCGCGCAGGTCGACCTGCTGCGCGCCGGGGGAAAAGTCGGCGCCGCTGGAGGACTGCTGGCTCTGGGTCTCACCGCCGTTCTGGGTCATCGAACGCAGCACGTCCGGCACGCTGGTGAAGCCGCTGGCCTGGATCTGCTCGGCGGTGATGACGGTGACCGGGGCCGGGCCCTCCACCTGCGCGCGCGGAATGCGCGAGCCGGTGACCTGCACCGTATCCAGTTGCTGCACCCCGGGGGCGGGCGTCTGGGCGCCCGCGGCTGTGGCCACACCCATCAACGCCAGCTGGATCGACCACGCCATCGCCTGTTTACGCATGAGATTTCTCGAGAAGAAAGTGTCGGCCTCGAGGGAGGCCTGTCCCCCATTCACATTTCGCGAATGGACGGCGCGCATTTAACGCCTTTTTTACGGGGTTGACCACTGCCAATTTCTCTGGCAAAGAGTGAAAGCGCTTACACGCCCGTTTTATTCAGGGAGGTCAACGTGCACAAGGGTTTCCGGCCGGTCCCATGCCTGCTGTGGCTGCTGCTTGCGGCCCTCTCGCTCCCCCTCCATGCCCAGAATCCGCGCAGTCTGCAGGACCAGGGTTACCGCTATTACGAGGTTGGCGCCCTGGACGCGCCACGGGCCGCCCGCACCGAGCCGGCAATGATGCTGATGGGCGGCGGCGAGTGGGTGCCGGCCGCCTTCCAATGGTGGCTGGCGCGCGCCGGCCATGGCCGGGTGGTGATCCTGCGCGCCTCCGGTGCCGATGAGCTGCAGAACCGCCTGTATCGGGAGATCGGCGGGGCCGCGTCGGTACAGACCCTGGTGTTCAACAGCCGGCGCGCGGCCGACGACCCGGCGGTGCTGGGGGTGATCGCCGCAGCCGATGCCATCTTCATCGCCGGCGGCGACCAGTCACGCTACATCCGCTTCTGGAAGGGCACGGCGGTGAACGAAGCGCTCAATGCGCACGTCCGTGCCGGCCGGCCGATCGCTGGCACCAGTGCCGGGCTGGCCATCCTGGGGGGCTACAGCTATGGCGCCCTGGACGGCGGCAGCGTCACGTCCCGGCGCGCCCTGCGCGATCCGATGGGCAAGGCGGTCACTCTGGACAGCGATTTCCTGGCCATGCCGTACCTGGCCAACGTGGTCACCGATACCCATTTCGGCAAGCGCGACCGGCTCGGCCGCCTGATCGTATTCGTGGCCCGCGCGGCCCAGCGCAGCGGACAGCAGGACATGGTCGGCCTCGGCGTGGACGAAGACACCGCGCTGTGCGTGGAGGCCGACGGCACCGGCCAGGTGTTCAGCCGCGCTGGCGGCTATGCCTGGCTGGTGATGCCCCAGCGCACCGCCGATCGCCTGCGCGGCGGCCAGCCGCTGGATTTCCGCGCCATTCCGGTCACCGGGGTGGGCGAGGGCAGCCGCCTGCATCTGGATGGGTTCCAGGTGGACGACGCGGCGTTCGAGATGACAGCCGACATCCGTAAAGGACGCCTGCAGCTGCGGTAGCGCACGACCCTCTGCCGTGCGCGGCGGACTACCCACGGTGCGCCCGTGTCGCCATGATGGGGGCCTCGTCCGATCAGAGTGCGTTGCCCATGCCCCGTCCCCGCGCGTTGCTGCTGTCGCTGTGTCTGTCCTTCCCGCTGGCGGCATCCGCTGCCGAGCCGGTGCTGGTGATCCACGGCGGTGCCGGGGTGGAGCGCAAGGATCTGTCGCCCGCCGAGGAAAAGGCAGCGCGCGCGGCCCTGCAGCAGGCGCTGCTGAAAGGGCACGCGGCACTGGCCGCCGGCAGGCCGGCGCTGGAGGCGGTCACCGCTGCGATCACCGTGCTGGAAGACGATCCCACCTTCAATGCAGGCAAGGGCGCGGTATTCACCCACGATGGCCGCAACGAACTGGATGCCTCGCTGATGGATGGCGCCACGCTCAAGGCCGGCGCGGTGGCCGGGGTGCAGCGCGTGCGCAATCCGATCCTGCTCGCCGAAGCGGTGATGCAGCATTCCCCGCACGTGATGATGGTCGGGCAGGGCGCCGAAGCCTTCGCCACGAGCCAGGGGATCACTCTGGTGGATCCGTCCTACTTCCGTACCGACAAGCGCTGGCAGCAGCTGCAGAAAGCACTGAAGGAAGAAGCTGGCGGACAGGCCCATGCGGATCTGGAAACGGCGCGCCACTTCGGCACGGTCGGTGCGGTCGCGTTGGACAAGGAGGGCAAGCTCGCCGCGGGCACCTCCACCGGCGGCATGACCAACAAGCGCTATGGCCGCGTCGGCGATTCACCGATCATCGGCGCCGGCACCTATGCCGATGCAGGGTGCGCGGTGTCCGGCACCGGCTGGGGCGAGTACTACATCCGTACCGCGGCCGCGCACGATATCTGCGCGCGCATGCAGTACCTCAAGCAGGGGCCGGTGGAAGCGGGGCGCGCGGTGATCAACGAGCGCATTCCGGCGCTCGGCGGTGATGGCGGGGCGATCGTGCTCTCCGCCGACGGTCGCGCGGCAACGCCGTTCAACACCCAGGGCATGTATCGCGGCTGGATTGGTGCCGATGGCGTACCGCATGTGGCGATCTTCGCCAGCGAAACCCTGCCGCTGCCGGGTCAATAGCCCGTCCCGGCAAGGCAATTCGGGATTCGTGTGAAAAAATTCAAAAAGGTTGTTGACAGAACCCCCGTTTATCCCCAAAATTCACGGCTCTTCCACCCCACACCGAAAACGCCTCGGCGCCACGGGACAGGGTGGTAAGGAGGGATACCCAAGCGGCCAACGGGGGCAGACTGTAAATCTGCTGGCTTACGCCTTCGGTGGTTCGAATCCACCTCCCTCCACCAGTTTCATGTTGTGGCAAGAGCTTCCGATGCGGGAGTAGTTCAATGGTAGAACCTCAGCCTTCCAAGCTGATGGTGCGGGTTCGATCCCCGTCTCCCGCTCCATTGAATGAGTTTGAATATATTCAAATTCGTGCCATAATACAAAACTCGCTCACGTAGCTCAGTCGGTAGAGCACCTCCTTGGTAAGGAGGAGGTCGAAGGTTCGATTCCTTTCGTGAGCACCATCTAAGTGCTACCAATTCAGACGATTTCGAGATAAGCAGCCATGGCCAAGGGTAAGTTCGAGCGCACCAAGCCGCACGTCAATGTCGGCACCATCGGTCACGTTGACCACGGCAAGACCACGCTGACCGCCGCACTGACCAAGATCGGTGCCGAGCGCTTTGGCGGTGAGTTCAAGGACTACTCCGCGATCGACGCCGCGCCGGAAGAAAAGGCACGTGGCATCACGATCTCGACCGCGCACGTCGAATACGAATCCACCGTTCGTCACTACGCCCACGTCGATTGCCCGGGCCATGCTGACTACGTCAAGAACATGATCACCGGTGCTGCCCAGATGGACGGCGCGATCCTGGTCTGTTCGGCTGCTGACGGCCCGATGCCGCAGACCCGCGAGCACATCCTGCTCTCGCGTCAGGTCGGCGTGCCATACATCGTCGTCTTCCTGAACAAGGCAGACATGGTCGATGACGCCGAGCTGCTGGAACTGGTCGAAATGGAAGTCCGCGAGCTGCTGAGCAAGTACGACTTCCCGGGCGACGACACCCCGATCATCTCGGGTTCGGCCCGCCTGGCGCTGGAAGGCGACCAGAGCGACATCGGCGTGCCGGCCGTGATCAAGCTGGTCGAAGCCCTCGACAGCTGGATCCCGACCCCGGAGCGTGACGTCGACAAGCCCTTCCTGATGCCGGTCGAAGACGTGTTCTCGATCTCGGGCCGTGGCACCGTCGTGACCGGTCGTATCGAGCGCGGCGTGATCAAGGTCGGCGAAGAAATCGAAATCGTCGGTATCCGTCCGGTCCAGAAGACCACCGTCACCGGCGTGGAAATGTTCCGCAAGCTGCTCGACCAGGGTCAGGCAGGCGACAACGCCGGTCTGCTGCTGCGCGGCACCAAGCGTGACGACGTCGAGCGTGGCCAGGTCCTGGCCAAGCCGGGTTCGATCAAGCCGCACACCAAGTTCGACGCCGAAGTGTACGTCCTGTCCAAGGATGAAGGCGGCCGCCACACCCCGTTCTTCAAGGGCTACCGTCCGCAGTTCTACTTCCGTACCACCGACATCACCGGCGCTTGCGAACTGCCGGAAGGTGTGGAAATGGTGATGCCGGGCGACAACGTGAAGATGGTTGTCACCCTGATCAACCCGGTCGCGATGGACGAGGGTCTGCGCTTCGCCATCCGTGAAGGCGGTCGTACCGTCGGCGCCGGCGTGGTCTCCAAGATCCTCGAGTAATAGAGCAATACCGGCGGTTGCATTGCGCTGCTGCCGGTCTCGCGAGTGGCGGGCCGGGAACCTCGGTCCGCCTTCGCCGTCTTAGGGAAGGCAAGTTTTTTCAGTACGCCAGTAGCTCAATTGGCAGAGCAGCGGTCTCCAAAACCGCAGGTTGGGGGTTCGAGTCCCTCCTGGCGTGCCACTTCTCCCTTCCAGCGGCTATGCCGCCACAGCAGCCAGAGCCGGATGAACAGCAAGATCGAGCATTCCAAAGATAACGCCTCCACTGGAGGTGACATCGTCAAGTACGCCGCCGCAGCGATCCTCGTGCTGGCGGGTCTTTTTGCTTGGTATTGGTTCGCTGCTCCTGAGCACGCCTCACAGAGTGCATGGGCCGGTCCGCTTCGCGGTCTGGCCGTTGTCGTTGGCCTGGTGGCCGGCCTCGGCGTGTTCCTGCTGACCGGCAAGGGTCGCGACACGCGGGAATTCCTTTCCGAATCGCGTTTCGAACTGCGCAAGGTGGTCTGGCCGACGCGCCAGGAAGCCATTCGCATGACCTGGGTGGTGATCGTTGTGGTGATCATCCTCAGCCTGCTGCTGGGCGGATTTGACTTCGTGATTCAGAAATTGACCCAGTGGTTCCTGGGTCGATAAGGAGAAACCAGTGAAGCGTTGGTACGTCGTTCACGCCTATTCGGGCTTCGAAAAGTCGGTTGCGCAGGCTCTGCGCGATCGCATCGTGCGTGACGAGATGCAGGAGCGCTTCGGTGACGTCCTGGTCCCGACCGAGGAAGTGGTTGAAATGCGCGCCGGCCAGAAGCGCCGTTCCGAGCGCAAGTTCTTCCCGGGTTACGTGCTGGTCCAGATCGAGACCCACGAAGAAAACGGTATCCCGCGCATCGACAACGAAAGCTGGCATCTGGTCAAGGACACCTCCAAGGTGATGGGCTTCATCGGCGGCACCGCCGATCGTCCGCTGCCGATCCGTGATGAAGAGGCTGCCGCCATCCTGGACCGCGTTCAGGAAGGTGTGGAGAAGCCCCGTCCGAAGGTGCTGTTCGAGCCGGGCCAGATGGTCCGCGTCACCGAAGGTCCGTTCAACGACTTCAACGGTGTGGTCGAGGAAGTCAACTACGAGAAGAGCCGTCTGCGCGTCTCGGTGTTGATCTTCGGTCGCGCCACCCCGGTCGAGCTCGAGTTCGGCCAGGTCGAAAAGGCCGTCTGAGCCTGAAGGCAGCGGGTTCCGGGCGGCCGCCCGGAACCTGAACAGCCTGCGCCCCTCAGCCTTGAGGCAAGGGCGGGAAAAACCTGATATAGTGCGCGGCTTCCTGCCAGGAAGCTGGCAAAAAGCAAGGGCCGCCGCGAGGTGGCCTTCTGCGTGAATTCAAAACGCGATGCCGGGACGCGTGATTCCCGGTCCGATGGGGAGCCTGTTGTCGCAAGGCGCTAGCACCCGGAGAGCATACTCATGGCAAAGAAAGTTGTCGGTTATATCAAGCTGCAGGTGAAGGCCGGTCAGGCCAACCCCTCGCCGCCGGTCGGTCCTGCGCTGGGTCAGCGTGGCCTGAACATCATGGAGTTCTGCAAGGCCTTCAATGCCGCCACGCAGAAGCTGGAGCCGGGTCTGCCGGTGCCGGTCATCATCACGGCCTACTCGGACCGTACCTTCACCTTCATCACCAAGAGCACCCCGGCTGCCGTGCTGCTCAAGAAGGCTGCAGGCATCTCGTCGGGCTCCAAGCGCCCGAACACCGAGAAGGTGGGCAAGGTGACCCGCAAGCAGCTCGAAGAGATCGCCAAGACCAAGGAAGCAGACCTGACGGCTGCCGATCTGGATGCCGCGGTGCGCACCATCGCCGGTTCTGCCCGTTCCATGGGCCTCGTGGTAGAGGGTTAAGAAGATGGCACAGACCAAGCGTGAGAAGGCCATCAAGGCCGCCGTCGTCCCGGGCAAGGCATATGCCTTCGAGGACGCCATCAAGATCCTGAAGACCGCTACCAAGGCCAAGTTCGTCGAGTCCTTCGACGTTGCTGTGCGCCTGGGCGTCGACGCCAAGAAGTCCGACCAGCAGGTGCGCGGTTCCACCGTGCTGCCGGCCGGTACCGGCAAGAGCGTGCGCGTTGCCGTCTTCGCCCCGGCCGGTGCCAAGGCTGACGAAGCCCTGGCCGCTGGCGCCGAAGCCGTTGGTATGGACGATCTGGCCGAGAAGATGCAGGCCGGCGATCTGAACTACGACGTCGTCATCGCGACCCCGGACGCCATGCGCGTCGTGGGTAAGCTGGGCACCGTGCTCGGCCCGCGCGGCCTGATGCCGAACCCGAAGGTCGGCACCGTCTCGGCCAACCCGGGCGAAGCCGTCAAGAATGCCAAGTCGGGTCAGGTGCGTTACCGCACCGACAAGGCCGGCATCATCCATTGCACCATCGGCAAGGCCGACTTCGCCGAAGACGCGCTGAAGTCGAACCTGCAGGCGCTGCTGATGGACCTGATCAAGGCCAAGCCGGCCACCTCGAAGGGCACCTACCTGCAGAAGGTTTCGGTCAGCTCGACGATGGGCCCCGGCGTCACCGTCGACCAGTCCTCGCTGTCGCTGAAGTAATCGTTTCAAGCGGGTGCCGGGCCTCGGTCCGGGACCCGCGATATTTGAAGGCAATCCGAGTGGGGTCCGCCCTGCAGAGATAGCCGTCAAAGACCGCAGGCGCGGTCAGTACATACCGGCGACGGGCAGGGATGCTCGCATTGGCAGGGAGTCGCCGCCGGCGCAGTACCGAACGCTTAATCGATTCTTTCGGGAATCACCCTGCGTAGATGGTGCCCTTCTGGAGTTTTTCTGGTTTACGCACGTCTGGGTTCTCCCAGGTTGGCCATCCAGGTCTAGAACGGCCCACCCTTGGAACATCACCTGATGTTCCCGGCGTCCAGGACGGATGCCGCCCAGGACCGCACACGGCAGGAGCCGTAAGCGGAGTTCAATTGGAGGAGTGCAATGGCTCTCAATCTGTCCCAGAAGCAAGAAGTAGTCGCCGAGCTGGCAGACGTCGCCGCCAAGGCTCACTCCTTGATCGCAGCCGAATACGCTGGCACCACGGTCTCCCAGATGACCGCGATGCGCAAGCAGGCACGCGAAACCGGCGTTTTCTTGAAAGTTGTCAAGAACACGCTGGCGGCACGTGCAGTGGAAGGTACCGAATACGAATGCGCCAAAGACGCACTCGTCGGTCCGCTGCTGTACGCGTTCTCGCTCGAGGAGCCCGGCGCAGCCGGTCGCCTGATCAAGGATTTTGCCAAGACCAACGACAAGCTGCAGGCAAAAGTCGTGGCCATCGGCGGGGAACTGTTCCCGGCCGGTCATGTCGACGTGCTGGCCTCGCTGCCGACCCGTGATCAGGCCCTGGCCATGCTGGCCCGCGTCCTGTCCGAGCCGGCTGCCATGTTCGCCCGCGCCGTCAAGGCCGTGGCCGACAAGCAGGGTGGCGGTGAAACCGCTGACGCTGCCGAGCCGGTCGCCGAAACCGCCTGAGTCGACGTTTCCGTGGTTCCGAACGGAACCTCAACCCAGAAAATTATCCAAAGGTAATCAAAATGTCCCTTACCAACGAACAGATCGTCGACGCCATCGCCGAGAAGTCCCTGATGGAAGTGATGGAGCTGGTCAAGGCCATCGAAGAGAAGTTCGGCGTCTCCGCCGCTGCTCCGGTCGCCGCAGCTGCTGCTGCTGGCCCGGCTGCCGCTGTTGAAGAGCAGACCGAATTCGACGTCATCCTGAAGTCGGCCGGCGACAAGAAGGTCGAAGTCATCAAGGCTGTCCGCGCCATCACCGGCCTGGGCCTGAAGGAAGCGAAGGATCTGGCAGAAGCCGGCGGCATGATCAAGGAAGCCGCTTCGAAGGACGACGCTGCCAAGTTCAAGAAGGACCTGGAAGCTGCTGGCGCGACTGTCGAAGTCAAGTAAGCAGTTCCTTGCCTCGCCATCGAAACACGGCGATGCAGCCAAGGCTGGGGGCGTAAGCCCCCGGCCTTTGGTCGTTTCACGCAACACCCGAAATACGAGCCCAACACGGGCTGCGGTCATCCTCTGCTACAGCGGCGCCCAGGCGCGCGGGCAGGGGAGTGGATGCAGACGAGTTGGCAGTTGGAAGTAGCGGGAGAAGGCGTGCTGGTGCCGGCAATACCAGCGACTTCCAACTGACAATTTCAGTTTCCCCTCGGGTCGTGGACGCACGATCCGCACAGCCAAGGTGATACCTCATGACGTCTTATTCGTTCACCGAAAAGAAGCGTATCCGCAAGGATTTCGGCAAGCAGCGCTCGATCCTCGAAGTGCCGTTCCTGCTTGCCATCCAGGTCGATTCCTACCGTGAATTCCTGCAGGAAAACGTCGATCCGGCCAAGCGCACGGACCACGGCCTGCATGCGGCCCTGAAGTCGGTGTTCCCGATTTCCAGCTACAGCGGCAATGCTGCCCTGGAATACGTCGGCTATAAGCTCGGCGATCCCGTGTTCGACGAGCGCGAGTGCCGTCAGCGCGGCATGAGCTACGGCGCGCCGCTGCGCGTGACCGTGCGCCTGGTGATCTACGACCGTGAGTCGTCGACCAAGGCCATCAAGTACGTGAAGGAGCAGGAGGTCTACCTCGGCGAAATCCCGCTGATGACCGACAACGGCACCTTCATCGTGAACGGTACCGAGCGCGTGATCGTCTCGCAGCTGCACCGTTCGCCGGGTGTGTTCTTCGACCACGACCGTGGCAAGACCCACAGCTCGGGCAAGCTGCTGTACAGCGCCCGCATCATCCCGTACCGCGGCTCCTGGCTGGACTTCGAGTTCGACCCGAAGGATGCCCTGTTCACCCGTATCGATCGTCGCCGCAAGCTGCCGGTGTCGATCCTGCTGCGTGCGCTGGGTTACAGCAACGAAGAAATGCTGGCCGAGTTCTTCGAGATCAACACGTTCCACATCAACCCCGATGAGGGCGTGCAGCTGGAGCTGGTCTCCGAGCGCCTGCGTGGCGAGACCCTGAACTTCGACCTGGCCGACGGTGACAAGGTCATCGTGGAAGCCGGCAAGCGCATCACCGCGCGCCACGTCAAGCAGCTGGAAGCCTCGGGCATCGCCGCCCTGGCCGTGCCGGACGAGTACATGGTCGGCCGCATCCTGTCGCACGACGTGGTCGATGCCAACACCGGTGAACTGCTGGCCCAGGCCAACGACGAAATCACCGACGAGCAGCTGCAGGCCTTCCGCAAGGCCGGTGTGGATGCCGTGGGCACCCTGTGGGTGAACGATCTGGATCGTGGCCCGTACCTGTCCAACACCCTGCGCATCGATCCGACCAAGACCCAGCTGGAAGCCCTGGTCGAGATCTACCGCATGATGCGTCCGGGCGAGCCGCCGACCAAGGATGCCGCGCAGAACCTGTTCCACAACCTGTTCTTCACCTTTGAGCGCTACGACCTGTCCACGGTCGGCCGCATGAAGTTCAACCGCCGTGTCGGCCGCAAGGCTGTCACCGGCGAAGCCGTGCTGTACGACCGCAAGTACTTCGGCGAGCGCAACGACGAAGAGTCCAAGCGCCTGGTCGCCGAGCACGCCGACACGTCCGACATCCTGGAAGTGATCAAGGTCCTGACCGAGATCCGCAACGGTCGTGGCGTGGTCGATGACATCGATCACCTGGGCAACCGTCGCGTGCGTTCGGTCGGTGAAATGGCCGAGAACGTGTTCCGCGTGGGCCTGGTCCGCGTCGAGCGCGCGGTCAAGGAACGCCTGTCGATGGCAGAGTCCGAAGGCCTGACCCCGCAGGAGCTGATCAACGCCAAGCCGGTCGCCGCGGCCATCAAGGAGTTCTTCGGCTCCTCGCAGCTGTCCCAGTTCATGGATCAGAACAACCCGCTGTCGGAAGTGACGCACAAGCGTCGCGTCTCGGCCCTGGGCCCGGGCGGTCTGACCCGCGAACGCGCCGGCTTCGAAGTGCGCGACGTGCACCCGACCCATTACGGCCGCGTCTGCACCATCGAAACGCCGGAAGGCCCGAACATCGGCCTGATCAACTCGCTGGCCGTGTACGCCCGCACCAACCAGTACGGCTTCCTCGAAACCCCGTACCGCAAGGTTGCCGACGGCAAGGTCTCCGACGAGATCGAATTCCTGTCGGCCATCGAAGAAAACGAGTACGTCATCGCCCAGGCCAACGCCCTGACCGATGCCAAGAGCATGCTCACCGAGCAGTTCGTGCCGTGCCGCTTCCAGGGTGAGTCGCTGCTCAAGCCGCCGGCAGAAGTCCACTTCATGGACGTCTCGCCGATGCAGACCGTGTCGATCGCTGCCGCGCTCGTCCCGTTCCTGGAGCACGATGACGCCAACCGCGCACTGATGGGCGCCAACATGCAGCGCCAGGCCGTGCCGACCCTGCGTGCCCAGAAGCCGCTGGTGGGTACCGGTATCGAACGCGCCGTGGCCCGTGACTCGGGTGTGACCGTGAACGCCCGTCGTGGCGGCGAGATCGTGCAGATCGACGCCGGCCGCATCGTGGTCAAGGTCAACGAAGTGGAGATCACCGACGCGACCGACGCCGGCGTGGATATCTACAACCTGATCAAGTACACCCGCTCCAACCAGAACACCTGCATCAACCAGCGTCCGCTGGTGGAAGTGGGCAACGTGGTGGCGCGTGGCGACGTGCTGGCTGACGGTCCGTCCACCGACATCGGTGAACTGGCCCTGGGCCAGAACATGCTGATCGCCTTCATGCCGTGGAACGGCTACAACTTCGAAGACTCCATCCTGCTCTCCGAGCGTGTGGTGGAAGAGGATCGCTACACCACGATCCACATCGAAGAGCTGACCTGCGTTGCACGCGACACCAAGCTGGGGCCGGAGGAAATCTCCGCCGACATCCCGAACGTCTCCGAGCAGGCCCTGAACCGCCTGGACGAGAGCGGCGTGGTGTACATCGGTGCCGAAGTCCGCGCCGGCGACATCATGGTCGGCAAGGTCACCCCGAAGGGCGAAAGCCAGCTGACCCCGGAAGAGAAGCTGCTGCGCGCGATCTTCGGCGAGAAGGCTTCGGACGTGAAGGACAGCTCGCTGCGCGTGCCGCCGGGCATGGACGGCACCGTCATCGACGTGCAGGTCTTCACCCGCGACGGCATCGAGAAGGACAAGCGCGCCCGTCAGATCGAAGAGTCTGAAATCAAGCGCGTCAAGAAGGACTTCGACGACCAGTTCCGCATCCTGGAAGGCGCCATCTACGCCCGTCTGCGTTCGCAGATCGTGGGCAAGGTGGTCAACGGCGGTGCCAACCTGAAGAAGGGCGACACCGTTACCGACGCCTACCTGGACGGCCTGAAGAAGGCCGACTGGTTCGTGCTGCGCATGAAGGACGAGGACGCCTCCGAAGCCATCGAACGCGCCCAGAAGCAGATCCAGGCGCACGAGAAGGAATTCGAGCGTCGCTTCGCCGACAAGCGCGGCAAGATCACCGCGGGCGACGATCTGGCCCCGGGCGTGCTGAAGATGGTCAAGGTGTTCCTGGCCGTGAAGCGTCGCATCCAGCCGGGTGACAAGATGGCAGGCCGCCACGGCAACAAGGGTGTGGTCTCCAACGTGGTGCCGGTCGAAGACATGCCGTACATGGCCTCGGGCGAAACCGTGGACATCGTGCTGAACCCGCTGGGCGTGCCGTCGCGTATGAACATCGGCCAGATTCTGGAAGTGCATCTGGGCTGGGCCGCCAAGGGCCTGGGTCGCAAGATCCAGGGCATGCTGGAAGCCCAGGCTGCGATCAACGACCTGCGCAAGTTCCTGGACGAGGTGTACAACCACGACAAGACCCAGCACGCCAACCATGTCGACCTGACCCAGTTCAGCGACGAGGAGCTGCTGCGCCTGGCCGCCAACCTGACCGACGGCGTGCCGATGGCAACGCCGGTGTTCGACGGTGCCACCGAAGCCGAGATCAAGCACATGCTTGCCCTGGCCGACCTGCCGCTGAGCGGCCAGACCCAGCTGTATGACGGCCGCACCGGTGAGGCATTCGATCGCCACACCACCGTGGGCTACATGCACTACCTGAAGCTGAACCACCTGGTCGACGACAAGATGCACGCCCGTTCGACCGGCCCGTACTCGCTCGTTACCCAGCAGCCGCTGGGCGGCAAGGCGCAGTTCGGCGGCCAGCGCTTCGGTGAAATGGAAGTCTGGGCGCTGGAAGCCTACGGCGCGGCCTACACCCTGCAGGAAATGCTGACGGTGAAGTCCGATGACGTGCAGGGCCGCAACCAGATGTACAAGAACATCGTCGACGGTGAGCACGAGATGGTCGCGGGCATGCCGGAATCCTTCAACGTGCTCGTGAAGGAAATCCGCTCGCTGGCCATCAACATGGAACTGGACGGCAACTGATCGCGCAGGCGCGGCTGCCCCGGCAGCCGCGCCGCCACATCTGAACCGACAGCCCCATCGACAAGATTTCCTCCTTTCGGAGAAACACCATGAAAGACTTGCTCAACCTCTTCAACCAGCAGCGTCAGACGCTGGACTTCGACGCGATCAAGATCGCGCTGGCCTCGCCGGACCTGATCCGTTCGTGGTCCTTCGGCGAAGTGAAGAAGCCGGAAACCATCAACTACCGTACGTTCAAGCCGGAACGTGACGGCCTGTTCTGCGCCGCCATCTTCGGACCGGTCAAGGACTACGAGTGCCTGTGCGGCAAGTACAAGCGCATGAAGCACCGCGGCGTGGTCTGCGAAAAGTGCGGCACCGAAGTCACCCTGGCCAAGGTGCGCCGCGAGCGCATGGGTCACATCGACCTGGCCTCGCCGGTCGCGCACATCTGGTTCCTCAAGTCGCTGCCGTCGCGCATCGGCCTGATGCTGGACATGACCCTGCGTGACATCGAGCGCGTGCTGTACTTCGAAGCCTACGTGGTGACCGAGCCGGGCCTGACCGCCCTGGAACGCCGCCAGCTGCTGACCGAAGAACAGTACCTGCAGGCCCGCCAGGAACATGGCGACGACTTCGATGCCGCCATGGGCGCCGAGGCCGTTTACGAGCTGCTGCGCACCATCGACCTGCAGTCGGAAATGACCCGCCTGCGCGAAGAAATCGCCAGCACCGGTTCGGAAACCAAGCTCAAGCGACTGACCAAGCGCATCAAGCTGGTCGAGGCCTTCCTCGAGTCGGGCAACCGTCCGGAGTGGATGGTCATGACCGTGCTCCCGGTGCTGCCGCCGGACCTGCGTCCGCTGGTGCCGCTGGACGGTGGCCGCTTCGCGACCTCCGATCTGAACGACCTGTACCGCCGCGTCATCAACCGCAACAACCGCCTGCGCCGCCTGCTCGAGCTGAACGCGCCGGACATCATCGTGCGCAATGAAAAGCGCATGCTGCAGGAATCGGTCGATGCGCTGCTGGACAACGGCCGTCGTGGCCGTGCCATCACCGGCACCAACAAGCGCCCGCTCAAGTCGCTGGCCGACATGATCAAGGGCAAGCAGGGTCGCTTCCGTCAGAACCTGCTGGGCAAGCGCGTGGACTACTCGGGCCGTTCGGTCATCGTGGTCGGTCCGTACCTGCGCCTGCACCAGTGCGGCCTGCCGAAGAAGATGGCGCTGGAACTGTTCAAGCCGTTCGTGTTCGCCAAGCTGCAGCGTCGTGGCCTGGCCACCACCATCAAGGCCGCCAAGAAGCTGGTCGAGCGCGAAGAAGCCGAAGTCTGGGACATCCTGGAAGAGGTCATCCGCGAACATCCGGTGATGCTGAACCGTGCGCCGACCCTGCACCGTCTCGGCATCCAGGCCTTCGAGCCGGTCCTGATCGAAGGCAAGGCCATCCAGCTGCATCCGCTGGTCTGCACCGCGTTCAACGCCGACTTCGACGGTGACCAGATGGCCGTCCACGTGCCGCTCTCGCTGGAAGCCCAGCTGGAAGCGCGTGCGCTGATGATGTCCACCAACAACATCCTGTCGCCGGCCAACGGCGAGCCGATCATCGTGCCGTCGCAGGACGTCGTGCTGGGTCTGTACTACATGACCCGCTCGCTGGTGAACAAGAAGGGCGAGGGCATGGCCTTCGCCAACATCGCCGAAGTCAAGCGCGCCTACGACAACCGCGTGGTGGAACTGCACGCACGCGTCAAGGTCCGCATCACCGAAGTGGTGACCGACGAGGAAGGCAACAAGCAGAACAAGACCTCGATCGTGGACACCACGATCGGTCGCGCCCTGCTGGCTGAAATCCTGCCGGAAGGCCTGCCGTTCGCGCTGGC
>Ga0213821_1000112_pt1 | contig 54448 bp, 85 predicted proteins | sample MC6MC0909MG_FD_179894 | JGI IMG/M metagenome (GOLD analysis project Ga0213821, IMG submission 179894) | Enriched soil aggregate microbial communities from Iowa State University, Ames, United States - MC6-MC0909-MG | ecosystem: Environmental > Terrestrial > Soil > Unclassified | place: USA: Iowa...
CGCAGGCGGCGAGCACGGACGCGACGCACGCAAACAGCACGGCGCGCGCCCATCGACGCGCGTCAGCCGTCAGTCTGTGCAAGGCATTGTGCGGCCCACCCCGGCTCGCGGCCGGTAATGGGCTCATGATGCACCTCTAGCGTCGGTTGCCTGCCACGAAGATGCAGCCGAGCACGGCGCCCACCAAGGCCGCCACGCCGACCGATTTCCACGCATTCTCGTGCACGTACTCGTCCGCATAGGCGGTGGCACGACGGGCCCGTTCACGCGCGACGACTTCCCAGCCGCCCGCGGACTCGCGCGCATCGGCGAGCTGACGCTTCAGGCGCGCACGCGCCGATTCAATTTCGGAGCCCGTATACGACGCGGTCGAACGCAAGAGATCTTCCGTCCCGGCGAGCAGCTCGTGGAAGCTGTCATTCACGCGTTCACGATGCAAAGCCATTTCAGCGCGCTGGTGCTTTCGATTCATGGTAGCTCCTTGTTTTTTTTGGACCACCCCGGCCAACACCACCGTTGCCTGATGCAACGCAGCATCGCCAGGGCTGCGGAACACATCGTTCCGCATGGCCGAAACCCCATTGTCCATAGCAACGGCCGCAACTGCCCGAGCTTTCGCAACCAGCCGTAAACCGATATTTCAGCGGAGCGAAACTTGCTGACGGCATCGTCTGGCGCCGTCACCGCGTCTTCGCGCACATCTGGTCGCGTCCGGCCAAAGGCGTTTTCGATTTCGTAAAAGTCCATTGCATTCAGAGGCTTGGCGCTTGACACCCGAACCCCCTCAGCCGCCACAATAGGTCTTCGCAATGCGCTTCAACCGCCCCAAAAAGGAACTGAACGCATGGTTTCCCCTTCCGCACTCCTTGCCGCCGTTTCTCCTGAATTCGTCGCGCAAGAACCGCAGCATCAAAGCGCCGAGCAGGTCGAATTGCACGACGGGTTGCTCGACAGCCCCGCCCACATCGACCCCAAGTTTCTGTACGACGCACTCGGCTCGTCGCTCTTCACGGCCATTACGCAGTTGCCCGAGTACTACCCGACGCGCTGCGAGGACGAAATCTTCCAGCGCCATGGCGCCGATATCGCCCGCCATGTCGGTCCGTTGCAGGCAATGATCGACCTGGGCGCCGGCGACTGCGTCAAGGCCGAACGCCTGTTCGCCAGCCTGCGGCCCAGCCACTATGTGCCGGTCGACATTTCTGCCGATTATCTGCAGACGGCCGTACGCCGCCTGAAGCTGTCCTATCCCGACATGCGGATCACGGCCGTGGGACAGGATTTCTCGCATGAACTTGCATTGCCGGCCGGCATTCCGACGCAGCAGCGCCTGTTCTTCTATCCCGGCTCCAGCATCGGCAACCTGGGACCCGACAGCGCGTATGCCATGCTGCGACGGATCCGCGAAGCGTGTCCCGGCGGCGGGCTGCTGATCGGCGTTGACCGCGTCAAGCCCAAAAGCGTGCTTGAACCCGCGTACGATGATGCGCTGCATCTGACTGCCGCGTTCAACCTGAACCTGCTGCGCCATGTGAACGCGGTGCTCGACAGCGATTTCAATGTCGAAGACTGGCGCCATGTAGCAATCTTCAACAGCGAGCGCTCGCGCGTCGAAATGCACCTGGAAGCGCAGCGCGCATTGCGCGTCACCTGGCCCGGCGGCCATCGCGACTTCACGCGCGGCGAACGCATCCATACGGAAAACTCGTACAAGTTCACGCCACAGGCCTTCAGCGACCTGCTCCATCGCGCAGGTTTTCGCAATGTCGAACATTGGTCGGATGCCCGCGACTGGTTTTCTGTTTTCAGCGCCCGCGCCTGACGCGGGACCACCCACGACGCCCCCCGGAGGATCGCCATGGACCCCGCATGCCTGCTGACCCATCCCGCCATCGCGCCCTATGCCAGTGGACAGGCCGGCCAGCACGACCGCTACGACGCCGTACGGTCGACCACCGCCGCGCTCGCTGCGCCGCTCAGTCCCGAGGACTGCCAGGTGCAATCCATGCCGGATTGCAGCCCCGTCAAATGGCATCTGGCGCACACCACCTGGTTCTTCGAAACCTTCCTGCTGGCGCGCTTCGACACATCGGCGCCGCCCTTTCATCCGCAGTACCGGATGCTGTTCAACTCCTACTACAACGCTGTCGGCGCGAAACATCCGCGTCCGCAGCGCGGCCTCTTGTCGCGCCCGCCGCTCGCCGAGATCTTGCGCTATCGCCAACACGTCGACGATGCGATGCACGCGCTGATTTCGCGGCTCGGCGGCAACGATGCCGACTTCGACGCGTTGCTTGAGCTTGGCCTGAACCACGAGCAGCAGCACCAGGAATTGATCCTCACCGATCTGAAGCACATGCTGTCGGCCAATCCACTCAAACCGGCCTACGTGGCGCCCGGCCAGCCAGCGCTGCCGCCCGCCACCGACGCCGGCTGGACCCGCTACGACGGCGGCATCACGCGCATCGGCCACGACGGACGCGGGTTTGCCTTCGACAACGAAGGTCCGGCCCACGATGTCCTGCTGACGCCCTTCTCCCTGTCCGATCGCCTTGTCACCCAACGCGAATTCCTGGACTTCATCCAGGATGGCGGGTACGAACGGCCCGAACTGTGGCTGTCCATGGGCTGGGACATCGTGTGCGTACAAGGCTGGCGCGCGCCGCTCTATTGGGAAGACGACGGCGACGACTGGCACGTCTTCACGTTGCGCGGCATGCAGCCCCAGGAATTGGAGGCGCCAGTCACCCACGTCAGCTATTTCGAAGCAGACGCCTACGCGCGCTGGGCAGGCGCGCGCCTGCCGCGAGAAGCCGAATGGGAACACGCCGCCCGCCAGCTTTCCGAAGACACCTACTCGGCCCGCGCCAACCTGCTGGAAAACGGCCACCTGGACACGCGTCCCGCCCCCGAACGCAACGGCCAGGGCGGTCCGGTGCAGTTGTTCGGCGACGCGTGGGAATGGACGTCGAGCGGCTATGACGCCTATCCCGGCTTCAAGCCCAACGCGGGCGCCGTCGGTGAATACAACGGCAAATTCATGTGCAACCAGTACGTGCTGCGAGGCGGCTCCTGCGCCACGCCGCGCGATCACATCCGGCCAAGCTACCGGAACTTCTTTCCGCCCGAGGCGCGATGGCAGTTCTCGGGGATCCGGCTGGCTCGGGATGATTGAGAGGATTTGCTGAGCGCGAGGCGGTTGGAACACCGAATCGCGGGGCGGGTCAGAAAAATTCGGCGCCCCTCCACTTGCACTCCAAAAAAACTTCGTGCTAGAATTTCGTTCTTCGTTGAGCAGCAACTGCAACGCAAACTGCTTAATAAGAAGGATGGCGCATTAGCTCAGCCGGTTAGAGCGACGGAATCATAATCCGCAGGTCCCCTGTTCGAATCAGGGATGCGCCACCAAGGATACCAAGGCCCGCACACTGTTGCGGGCCTTTTGCTTTGCTCCGCAATTATCCGTTCGCTCCGCAAAGTAGGTCATATACTGGATGCTTAACCAGCACAAATATGTCCTACTTCATCCCCCTAGCCGAGCGCCCCGGAGGCTGCTGGACCTGCACCCACTGGCACGGAGAAACAACCGACCAGGGACGCAGGCCGTACTGCCGTCGTGAGCCTGCCTACAAGATAGCCCCCGCACATCCAGACGATGGCTGCGGGTCGTGGGTGAGGGAGATTGGCGCGGATGATGAGATAGTGCTATCCAGGCAGAGAGGACCGCAGGAAGGCTAGCGGTTGATCTTCACTGCCGCCTTTGCCCAAGCGTCGGTCTCCCTCACTCCGTCGATGGCTGCGTCAGCGTCTCTTGCCAGCGCTGCATATTCGTCCGTGCACGCTTTGAGAACGTCCCAGGCTCGAGTAGCGGCTTGCTCAGAGATTCCGGCGCGGGCGGCAGCTTGGGCGGCTCTGGCACGCTGGGTGGCGATGACGTCACGCAGGCTGCCAGCAGCAGAGTTAGCAAGATCGCGCTCAGCGTTCGAAATCCGGACGTCTTCATTGGCTTTCTCCAGGCGGCTCGTGTAATCCGCCACCATTTCCTGTTCCTGGCGCCTGTACTGCGCCTCGATTTGGCGGGCATTGGCAGCCGCTTCCAGTTGGGTCTGCGCTACACCAGCCCGATACTGGCTAAGTCCGTACCAGCGCACAGCTGCTAGCGCTGCAGCCAGGACGGCAGCTCCAATCACATACGGAAGCAGCCAACGCAGCGTCGGATTCATTTGGGCAGATCCGTTTCACACAAGGCGCGCTCAGCCGCCCTTCGCTTCACCAGACCAGGCAGAATCTTGCCTCCAGCCCACACCCATTGTGGCTTCCCGTTGTCGGCCTGGTTCATAGACCGACACGCACCAGCCCAATCACCCGCGTTGAATCGCCTAGCCGCAGCCGATCCGCAAAACGCCCCTACCCCTATGTTGTACGCAAAGCTCACTGCCGCCGCCGTCTGATTCGGATGCCCGGAAAGGACGGGCGCGCATGCCAGGACTCCCTGAGCGTGGTCGACCAGATCCCGGTCGAGAAGCGCTAGGCACTCCTCCCGGGTGTACGGCCTTCCCAGCACCGCTGTCTTCGTGTGCCCAGCGCACGCAGTGACGATCCCGATGGGGTCCTTGTAGCCGCGCAATACCATCCCCTCGAACTGGGGGACGATGGAAAGCAGCATTGCCGCGGCCCCCGCTCCTACCGTTCCCTGCAGGGTTCGCTTAGTTCCTGTCTTCATCGTTCAGCCTCGGCTGTGAAACCACGCGGGCAATCGCCGCGCACAATGAGAAAAGCCCCGCACTGATCACAATCAGTGGGGGCTTGCCAGTCAGCCATACGTTCATGGCCACTTCTACTGCGGAGAGCAGCGCGGCGACCAATGCCAGGCGCACGCTCCACAATCGCGGCCATTTCTGCCGCCAGTTTTGGATCAGGTTCACGATTGCAGGAAGTCCTTGAGTTGACGAAGCAACATGTACGCAAGGCCCGTTAAGGCTCCCCACGTGCTGACCTTGATGAGGTGGGTGATTACTTCCCGCCGAATTTGCTGACGCTGCTCCTCCCTAGATATCAACAACTCGTGATATCGACGATGGCCGTCAAAGTCACCGCCCGGGAACGCCGTCTTTACTGCTGCCGATAGAGCCAGCATTTCCTTTTGCAGGGCGTCATGCTTGGCGTCCGAATCCCGCCTTGCCGCCTCTTGCTGCTCGTGCAGCGCCGACAGAATCGCCTTCGCGTCTGGGCTGATGCCCGGGATGTTCTGTGTCACCCTGTCTCTCCGTGGCCCTTAGGCGAAAAAAAGCCCGCCGGAGCGGGTGTCTATGGATAGCTCTTACAATCCGAGCCAGCTTTCAAATCAAACCTGCAGGCAAATGTCTAACCTCAAGTACCGTCCGGAGATTGACGGACTGCGCGCCATATCAGTCTTAGCAGTGGTCCTGTTCCACCTAGGCATACCCGGAATTAGCGGCGGGTTCGTCGGGGTGGACGTATTCTTCGTCATCTCCGGATTCCTGATAACCAGCATCCTTAAGTCCGAGCTTGAGGAAGGCACGTTCTCGATTCTTGCCTTCTACGACAGGCGCATCAGGCGAATTCTTCCCGCCCTCCTCGTGATGCTGCTCGTGGTTCTGATTGCTGGTTACTGGATCTTGACTCCAGGGGATTACGTCGCTTCGGCCCGCAGCAGCATTGCCGCGGCTGCCTCGGTCAGCAACATCTTCTTCTATCTCAACACCGGCTACTTCGATGCTTCTGCGTCGACAATGCCATTGCTGCACACCTGGTCCCTAGCCATAGAAGAACAGTTCTATCTGGTGTTGCCAGTAGCCCTAGTCGTTGTGTACAGATTCCGCCGGAACTGGGCGAAAATGTCTCTCCTGATCCTTCTCTTGATCAGCTTCTTCGCGGGGTTGACGACCCTCGCTTCCAACCCGAAAGCCGCCTTCTACCTGCCCCAGTACCGCGCGTGGGAGCTGGCCGCTGGCTCAATCCTTGCATTTCTGCCACAAGCGCGTTCAGGTCGTGGCCTAAGTTTCCTCGGTTTGGTTCTCATACTCGTCGCGGTCTTCCTACTCGACAAATCGACGACATTCCCAGGCTACGCGGCACTTCTGCCCGTCCTTGGTGCTTGCCTTATCCTGCGTTACGCCTCACATCCAGGTCTCGTTCGGTCAGCCCTTTCACTGCCGTCAATGGTTTTCATCGGGCGGATTTCCTATTCCCTATACCTCTGGCACTGGCCGACTATCGTCCTGTGGAAGCATTACACCGGCAATGCGCCAATCTCTCCGCTGGAACAAGTTCTCCTCGGGGTCGTATCGTTCGCCCTTGGCTGGGCGTCCTGGCGCTGGGTGGAGCAGCCGTTCCGCAAGCCCAATCACTCTGAACACCGGACCGTCGGCGCGGGTATTAGCACTTCTGTCTTAACGTCGATGGTCGCTCTAGCCGTCGTCATGTCGCATGGATTCCCCGAGCGCATTCCAGCAGATCTAGGTAACCTCGGAAACCGTGACGCAATGTGGGCATGGGACTGCCCAGCTGTGGTGCCAGACGGTCCTTGGAAAGGTCTTTGCCAGGTCGGCGCGCCATGGAATGACGCGAAAGCTCGGCTTGTCCTGACGGGAGACAGCCATGCTGAACACTTCATGCCTTACGTTCACGAAGCCGCCAAAGCAATGCAAACCGCAGTGGTGTTGTATCGCGCCTGTCCGCCCGTAATCACCGATACCGGGACGAGGCGGTTTCTTCGAGATGGCCCCACATACACGGCAGACTGTACGAAGACACACGACGATCTGTTGAGACGTCTCGCCGCATCACCCGATGTATCGGGTCTTATGATGGCCTCCGCATGGTCTTCCCTGGCAATCTGGTCATATCGAGGGGAGACTCCGGCCGACATAGGTACGCAAGATGCCCGGGATGCAGGCTTGCTTGCAATCAGGCAAGGGGTGAATGACATGCTGACGTCCCTCGAACGGATCGGCAAGAAAGCCATCGTCATCAGCGACATGCCATCTTTCAGTCAAGACCCGCAACACTGCGCCATTGGCAACCAATCAGGCCTATTACGTCGACCGTGCCCTAGCGGATCAACCGCGGTCCCTAGAAAAACCTTCGACGAATGGCAAGCCCGAACTGAAGCAATGTTTCGCGAAGTCCAACAACACCACCCCGAAGTTCGGTTCGTTTTTCCTGGCTCGGCAATGTGCACCGAAGCCGGCTGCGACACTTACCAGGACGGCTTTTTTTTCTACCGTGATACTGATCACATACGACGAGATCTTCCCGCAACTACTAATCGACACATAGCGGACCGTATCGGACTTACTCGGGCGCTAAGCTCTGCTCTTCCTCCTGCGGAATTGCCGGGCGGTCGTCGTCCGCGTTAAGCGGAACGTTGCCCTCTTCCAACCATTGCAAGTAGGCAGCGTAGTCAGCGTTAAATTCGTCGGGAGGAATAAACGCGCCGTCTGTGAGACGCAAGACCGAGCCTTGCTCATGAATTTGGTACATATCAAAGCTCCGAAACGATTGAGATTGCCGCCGAAGTAGTGTTATTCCCTTGAATAATGGTGGCATTGCCAGCCACAAGAGCGGCGGAACTAGCGGTGATAGACATTGACGCGCTATCTACTCCCTGCTGGCTAAATGCCATCCCGATATTGCCCGAACTTGCACCAGCAGAGGTCGTGACAGCGAAATCTGCATTCGCGGTATATACGATTGTCGGAGCAGCTCGCTTGCGCCGATACGTGAAGGCGGTCTGTGCTTGTGTCGTCGAAATCGCCTGGGCGATAGCAAACTGAGTGAAGTTTGTCTGGCTGCGGCGGATTTCGGCGTACCGCAAGCACAGATCCATCTCGGCGCCCTCTGCCCTGTTCTCGAACAGGGTCGCGTTCTGCCCTGCTTCAAATTGCGCTAGCGTAAGCGTGCCCGTATTGAACTCAATGTTGGTATTGGTTCCGCCAGTAACGGTACCTGTCACCGGGCTGGCAGCATAGCCACCAGCGGCGATGCGGCCGTTGGCTGTCCCTGTCCAGGACAGCACGTGGGATCCAGATCGTAGGTTGTTGCCTTCGATCACCTGCATCAAAGTTCCTGCCGTGATCGTCAGTGTCGTAACGCCCGCAGACGTCGAGAATGTGTAGGTGCAACCGCCGCTCCCGGCCTTCCAGCGGTCATGCCCGTATGCGCCGGCCGGGAGTACCACCGTCCCCGAAACTGCACGCTGATTGATATTGAACTTGCCGTTGATTAGCAGGTTCTTAAACCCCCCAGTAGGGATCAATCCGCTTGCGGCATCACTTTGATAAAAGGGCCGCTCGAACACTCGTCCGATCTCGACCCACGCCGTGCCAGCTGCATTACGCCGAGAAACGACTCCCGTGTCTGTATTCGCCCACGTCATAAAGGGCGCAGCCAGGGAAGCCGGATCCGCGGTCCCTGCGAAGTCTGTCGCCACCGTGGCAATCGCGGCATTTGCCTGCTGGACCATCTGCAGCCCGGGCAGCGGAGGAGTTTCGGAAATTGCGATAGGTTCTTGCATATCAATACCCCTGAGCTAACCAATTGACTACGCGCTCCACCGGAGTCGCATTGTTGAACATCTGAATGTTGAAACCCTCTTCGGGATCGACGTCCTGAAGAATGACGGCACGGTCTCCGGCCACGGCGTCAATCGTCGTGACCTGAAGATTCGGCTTCATGTGAAAGTGCTTTGCAAAATTGACCCGCAGGCCACCAGATGGAATCGTCACGCCCGTTCCCGACTGCACCAGGTCTGGTACGTCGATGGTCCAAGAGAAATGCCTCACAAACGGAACGATCATCGGCTGATCCGTTTCCAGCACTAGTCGGATGTTGAAATAACGAGCGTTGATGGTTCCCGGGATGTAGTCCTGCCACTCACCGAAAACTCCGTCATCCAAAGCGAATTGGATTTGAGGTCTGACTAGATAGTGCTGGCGGCTTGAGCCATTCAGCACATCAGCTTCACTCAGGACGTCTGGGAGGGAGAGAAAGTCTTCGGCGAAGTTGAGCGCGTACTCGTCGATCTCGAAGTCAACTCGCACCGGAGCCACGTAGCCCAAGTCAACGATGTTGCTGGCTGCTGTGGTATAGGTGCCGCCCGTATCAACCCCGCCGAACCACAGCACATCCTCTAGACCCAAGACGTTTGGGGCCGACAGGATGTCTCCTACCCCAACCAGCGTGAGTTCATCGTCATGAATGAAAGCGCCGCCCGTAAGCGTTCCGGTCCAGGTCGGATCTTCCTGAACAGTAATAAGCACGTTTCGAACAAGGACCGCCCCGGTGATCTGCAGGCTATCTGCCGGACCGTACAGCGTTACTCCCCGCGTCTGGAATCTCGCCGCCACAAAGTAGGTGCCGTTCCCAACCGCAAGCATTTCAAGATTGGAGGTGATCCCAACCGTTCTGGAGTTAGCCCACGACGTTCCAAGCCGAACTTCATAATCTGGCTGGCGAATGTCAACCACACGATCCCAGATCAGCGTCGTTAGACCGTCACGAAAGACACTAGTCAGCCCCGTGACCGCAGGCAGCGGAGCTAAAAGACCCTGGACCGCGTAGGTTCCAGAGAAGGGCTGCCCGGTCCCAATTGAATTAACGGGGCGTAGAGTTGCGACGATGACGTCTCCCGTCTTTGCCTGCACAGTAGCCTGTCGAGCTTCCGTGGTGATGGGCTGCTGCGCTATTCCGTTAATGGAATAGTTGATCTGAACTCGACTGGACGTAGAAATAGACCAATCCAACTGCACGTCGATGGCGTCGTTCTGGACGCTGCGAATAGATTCAGTGAATCGCAGCGAGAAAATCACCCCACCTAGCAGCGTCCCATCCCTCGGCGGCGTGTAGACGTATGGGTTGTACTCGCTCGCGTAGTATCCCGCATCATCGTCGATTGCCGAAAACCTGACCCCATCTGCTGAAGGCTCTACTGAAGTGATCTTGAATCGTCTGCCCGGCATCTCAAAAGGCCCGAACTGCCACACCCAATCCAGAGGTGTTACTTCTTCGTATGGCGCGTCACCGGGCATGTGGAAATCGTCTAGATCACTCACGATGGTCAACTCGTTGACGTTGCCAACAGCCGACGTGACAGACGCAACCTTCATTTTTCCAGCCGGATCACGCAGCAGAACAATTCCATCGCCATCTGAAGGAACTTCGGTATCAAGCACGATTTTTGGAAGGCCTGGCCCCCCACTATTGCTACCTGGCATCATGCGGCCGGAATATCCCCACACCGTAAGATCGTGAGTAAGACGAACAACGTCTCCCTTTGTGGCGACGAACCCTTCAATATCAGTATCAAATGTGACGCGACGCCGGTGCCAAATCTGCGATGCTGCAATCAAGTTTGCTTCTCGCCCAGCCATATCCACGTTAGTACAACCGTCCAAATCCAATTGGAGTGGATTGCTGGTAGTGACTGCTCCGGGGACTGCCACCCTAACTTCATTGAGAGTCCAGTTGCGGGCCTCATCTACGAAGTTGACGACGATTTCATCAACTCGGGATTCGTTCGTGTAGGTGATTTGGAACGAACCTGCCCGTATGTTGAATGGGCCAAATGTAGCCACTTCGGGCAACCCATCGGCGGACCAGACAACGCCTAACTTGCCAGTCTGTTGAGTCTTGGCTGCCCGCCCTGCCCTGGCGATCATATCCAGCACGTCCGCCGAACTGACCTTCTGGTCCAAGACGTAGTTGAAAGTCAGGCGTTTTTCGTCACACCATGCGGCCCAGGCCTTTATCCCATCGAGATCAATTTCAGAGTCGCTTAGGCCAACTCCATACAGGCGTCTGCCTGCAGTATCTCGGGCTCCACGTGAAAACCAGAGAAACCACCATGCAGGATTCGAGGTCTCCTGTGTGACCCAAACACTCCCATTCCAAACAGGACATACGGCACTAGCAATGGCATTAAATTCATCCACGCTGCCGTTCAATTGACCAGTCGCCTTGATGCGCAAAGCGACTCGGGTTTGTCCTGTGTAGTCAGTCGTGTCGTACTGGTAAGCAAGAATCTGACTTACCGCCGTTTCATTTGATTCACGACTGTCATTAACGTCGGCCGTCACCTTCATTACCCGAACCTCGTACTGGCCGCCGGTCACATCCCACGATATCTGCGCGCGCGTAGGTTCCTGTCGATTGCCCCATAGGCGGTAGCCTGGTCCGCCAGGAAGAATTACCGGATCTGGAGCAATCCCGACCCAGGGCTGTCCGAGCTGGTAGGGATGTGGGATCCAGCGCCACTGCCCAGTAACGGTTTGTCCGGTTTCGGGGTCGACATATATAAACGACTCTCCTTCTACATGATCTCCTTGATTCGTGGACCCCATGAGAACCTGGGCTGTGTTTTCCGGATATGTTCGTCCTGACCAATAATGCGTGGCGTAGGTGGCATCGATAAAGCCTAGCTCAAGCCAATCTGCAGACGTCACATCGCGATATTGAATCCGAAACTCAACACGTCTACTTTCAATGCTTCCGTCATCGGCTACACGGAAAAGCCTGGACGCAACTTCTACAGTGATTGTTCCGACATTGGTAGGTGTCGTCCTGGCCACCCAGCCATCGGCTGACGACAGTGAGAATCCTTGTAGCGTGTCCACATTGCCAGAGAACATCGTGACCGCGCCATCCGGTCCGGACCGCTGCATCTGCACTCCGTCATAAGACTCGATAGGAGTATTCCCAATCTTGTATTCTCGGATGACTATATTCATACCCTGCAGGCCAAAGTTAAAGACCTGGTTCAGGAATTGATCATCTCCGGCTTGATTGGTCCAAGGGGTGGCTCCTAGGTCTGGGACTATCCTGTGGCGTCCCATGATGATAGGCAGCGGTTCCCACGGTCGCGCCCGATTCCTTCCTCCTTGAATAGAGTACGTCGGGCTTGATTCGTACTTTTGTCCCACCCCTAGTTTTGCCGCCGTCGGCAACGGCATCGGCAGAAGGGCGTTGATCAAAACCGTGCCGGCCAGCATGATCACACTACTTCCAATGGCGCCTGCTGTTGCCCCCGTAAATCCCAAAGCACCGCCGAGAGCCGCTCCGTAACCTGCGCTGACGACAACGAGCGCAACAAGCGCTACGGTGCGCAGGATCTTCCCGCCTCCGCCGCCTCCTTCCATCTTCGCGCGGACTACCACCTGATCCCCTGATTTGGGGATCAGCCTGCGCCACAATGCCGACGGCACACGTCTGCCGTTGTGCCAAACGTCCATTGGCGCATCAACAATATGCAGGCCAACTCGTTCCAAATAGGCGGACAAAGTTTCTCCGCGGAGAAACCCGGCATAGCACACGTACTTACCGTCCGGTCGAAGGGGATGGGGGAGATGTACTAGCGAGGGAGACTTAACTTCTACTTCCACCGGTAGTACCCCTCAAGCTTGAAGTGAATTCGCGTCAAGTCCCTTAGCCTCTGCCGAATAACCGACCCCGCCGACTGATCGGCATGCAATACCCACCACTCATGTGCCAGCCAGCACATCACCCCGATATGGCACAACCGCCCGCGACCAATGAACAACGCCGGGCAACCATCAACCGGGCTATCAATACGATCGGCAAGCTCGTCTTTGCAATCAACGATTTGCGCTGACTGATCGCGCAAGGTCGTGGCGTGGGAGGCTGGCAAGTTCGGTGTCACGCCGAATACTTCCTTGGACACTTTGGCGGCCAGGGCGGCACAGTCTCCCGTTTCTGGCACATACGCCAGGCCCACATATTTATCAGACCAGTGCATTACCAAAGCCCCGGCGCCGTCTTGGGGTCGTAGCGGATTGCTACTGCGCTCTGCCCCAAGGTGTTTTGATAGCCAAGAAGTCCGCTTACGGTCAGGTTGTTGACGACAAGCCCGGTCAGGTCCAACGTCATATCGAACTCGATCAGGTTCGGATCGCTTCGAAGCACCTGGATAATCCTGCACCGAGCGCCAGCCCCACCCCGACTGAATTCGAGCCACTGAGTAAGCTCGCGACCGACGTTATCCACCTCCAGCCGGGCCTGAGGAAGTTGTTGGTCTTTGTCGTCTGGGAGTGCCACCCTGAAAGCAGTAGCAAAGAACTCCTGACCTTGAATGACGATGTTTTGGCTATCGTTGACGAACCGTGCCGGAATGACGAGATCCGGATGGAGAATTTCTACCGCGACCAGGAACGGTTCTTCGGCACTAGTGGCCAGCAGGTTCTCGCGAGCGTCACTCGAATAATTAACAGGCATCTCAGCCCACCGTCTCAATCTGGCCGCTGGCCCGCCAAACCTTTCCAGGGCTAGTCCATGACAGCTTTCCACCAACGATCCGAGTCTGTTTCACTACACCATCCAGTGGGTCGAGCCAGTCGAACCATCCGGCACTGCCAAACAGGTCGACCCGGCGCCACGTATCAAAGGCGTTTTTGTCGGCAAGCGTCTCAACATGAATCACCACAGTGCGCGTAACGATGGGAAGAGAGCGCCGCGGCCTCTGCTTGGCAATACCGTTTTCCATCTCGGTGCGAAGAACGCCATAGTCGGCATCCTCCGCATAGCCGGACAACAGGATCTTCGCGTAGGTTGGGAACGTGCTCATGCCATCCCCTTGATCGCACGGGCGGTGTCGCCGTTACGCTGGATATCCCGCACCACGATGCGGATCACTTCGCCTTGAGCGTCAAAAGAACTGCTTGCGCTGGATACCTGTTGCGGAGTGCCATTGTTGATGATCTCAACGCGGGTAGATCCGCCTGCTGAAGCGGGCATCCCTGATGCACCGACATATCCGCCTTCGGCGTACCCCTTCAGCCGATCCAAGAACCCAACACCGAGACGACGGGTGACGTCTGCAGGGATGACATACTCGCCGGCGTGAACGATCCCTGCCGGGTCATACTTTCCACCAGCGCCGGTATAGCCACCGTCTGCGAAGTAAGACAGGCCATCCCAGCTTCCCACGGCAGGACCAGCACTGACGTAGGAGCTAGACGCCGAAATGCTATTGCCGAAGATGCCAGCCGCAAGGCCACCCAGCAAGCCGCCGATCTGGCCCGTCTTTCCGTAATCACCAAACAGCGCGCCCGCCAAATTGGCAGCCGCCGCATCCGCCGCCATGCGCATCAGAGTTTCCGCGAACTTCTGACCGATGTTGTCAAAGTTTCCAGACAATAGGCTGTACAACCCATCGCCCAGAGAATCCTGGATGCTTCTAGCCGCCTCACGGGCGAACTCGTCCATTTCCGAGGCGGTTTCCTGCGAAACTTTTGACAGCTCTTTCAGATGCGCCTGCGTCTCTTCGTATGCCTTGTTCTGCTCTTTGATGAAATCCAGCGTCTGGGCGGACGCCAGCGCTTCATCCTGCTGGGCTTGCGTCTTGAACGTCACAGAGCCAAGTCTGACCTGCTCCAGCAGCTTTTCGTACTCGGTTTCCTTGCCAATCAGCGCAATACGCTGGTTCATCTGGTCGATCAGCTTTTGGCCTTGGTCAACCTTCTCCTTGGCCGATTTCTCCACGGGAGAAGACGCCGTGGTCCTAATGGGCTCCAGCGTCTGTGTCGGCGCGCCAGTCTCATCCACTCCTCGATAGGCGCCCAGAACCTGCTGCATGTCGCGGCCGGCGCGCCCCTCGAAGTACGCCACACGATTCTGAGCGATCCGGATGCCATTATCGACAGCGTCTGTAGCGCTCCCTTCATCTCGAAGTCTCTTCTGCCAGGCGTACAGTTCTTCCAGCTCTTTTTTATACTTCTCGGCATTCTCCGCATTGCTTGCAAACGGATTGGTTAGGCCGTAAGTGAAAAGAGCGTCGACAAAGCCTTCTGAAGCCTTTACGCCCGTAGCAAAGTCGGTTGCGATGCTAATCACCGACCTGGAAAGGTCTGCCAGCAAACTGACGAAACTAGCGAAGGCCTGCTTCGTCTCAGACGAACCAAGAACATCCGTCAGCTGGTTGACCGAGTCGGTCAAACTATCCACTGAAGGGCCGTCGCCCGTCATTAAGTCATCGATCTGGTTCTGCAACGCCTGCAACGCGCCGCCCAGAGTGTTCCTGGCAGCTTCGGCAGCACCACCATATGAAGCTTCAAGCGCCTTAAGGACGACGTCTTGCGCCTCAGCTACACGGCCCGTCGCCTCCAACGACTCGACAAGCTTCTTTTGGTCCTCAGTGAACCGAAAGCCCTGCTTCGATAGCGCAGTGAGACCCTTGCTGGGAATGTCCAACGCCTTGCCGACCGTCTCGGCAGACTGCTCGACCGTCATGCCCAGGCGAACTGACATGTCGATTGCAGCCTGGAGCGCACGGGGGAACTCATCGCCAACCACGCCCGTGTACGACAGCAACCGGGTTTGTGCACGGTTGATGTCGCCTTCGCTAACAAATCCGGCCATACCGCTGGCCATCTTGTTCAGTTCAGCCGCGGTGAATCCTGCGGCGTTCCCTGTCGACTTCAAGACTGCAGCGAGTTGAGCTTGCTCGCTTTGCGCGTTCTTGGTTTCCTCGATGAACTTGCTGAATATCGTGCCCACACCAACGCCCAACAGCGCGCCGCTCAGTAAACCGGCGAACGCACTACTGACGTTTGTTGCAGTATCCTTGGCCTGCCTCTCAATCTCCTTGAAGCGCTTCTCGGCCGTTTTGGACGCACGTTGGGCATCCGTCTCAAACGAACCCGTCTTCATCAACAGATCGACGACGATACTGCCGGCTGTTGCCATCTAGCTATCCTTGGGGTTTGAGTCCGAACGCCTTCAGGGTGCGAAGGTCGGCGTCAGAGAGGTCACGAACAATTGGGCTCGAAAGCCACTGGATCTTTTGGGCCATATCCCCGCCTGCCATGCTTTGTGATATCAAAGCTGCGGGGCGGTGGAACATATGAAGGTCATCAAACGGATGGCGCTCGTAGAACGCTTTCCAGAACTCGAATTCACGCTGGGTCATGGCCAGCCGCAATTCCTGGATGGTGCGGCCGCCCAGACGAAGCGCCAGGACGGCCCACAGCCAGTCATCGCTGCCAGCCTTTACGTGTTTCCCGGCTCGTCCTGGCTTTCGGACTTGTCAGCACCCAGCCCGTTGGCTTCCAGGACTGCCTTGAAGATGGCTTGCATCGGAACAGGATTCAGCCGCGACGCCTGTTCAACAGTCAGCTGGCGAACGCCTTCCTTGTCGCAAAGGCAATCCGCGATGAGAATAGCCATGCCTTTCCCCTTCATCATGGGGTCTTCCGACTTCATGGCATGCGCATAGGCGTTGAACGCGGCGCCGCTGTAAGCACGGAAGTGCAGCGTGTGCAACTCGCCGTCGCCCAACGGCACTTCCTTGGCCGACACCGCTTCAGATGCGAAAAACGACTTGTCCAGCATGCTTAGGCCTTCGGCGTGAAGATGACAGAACCAGAACGTTGGATGGCCAGCGTTCCCTTCACAACATCATTGCCGGCGAAATCCAAGGCCCAATCGGCGATGTAGCCGGTGAACCGGATGCTGGACCGGCCCACGGGCGGCTCGATGTCGCCATTGGAGTCCAAAGTCGGCAGCGTCGTGCCGTCAGACATACCGATGATCCATTGCAGGGTTTCGCCCGACTGCTTCAGGGCAAACATGTCTTCGTGGCTTGCCTGTTGCGGGTCAAAGTTAACCGGGGCCGAGACCTGGCCCGGGTTGCCCAGGCCACGGACGTACTGTTTGTCTTCAGTGTCCGAAAGGCACGTGGTTTCCACCTGGTCCGCCGCACCACCAAGACCCGTAATGCCGGTCGGGCAGTGCAACTTGACCAAGACCGGTGCGGAACCGGGGCGAACATAGAAAAGCTCGGTACCTTGAGATTTGATCGGCATCTTGATGCTCCAAAAGAAAAAGCCCGCTCGAGGCGGGCAAGGCAAAACAGAAAATGAGGATTAGCGGGAGGTAATGAAATCAGCTTCAAGGCCGATCCGAAAGAGTTTGGTATCCGGGTCGCGCAGGTTCACCACGATTCTGTTTGCGATCCCAGCTGCGTCGACGGCATCACGCACCGCTGCGGCAAGCTGCTCAACCTGAGCGTCAGACTTCGACCAGCAGTCGATCTGCACGCTGTCAAAGTCCCCGCACGGCGTGCCGCTCAGTTGGTCATACGGCTGACCAGCAACTTCGAACCATGTGACATAGGGCTTTTCGATATCCTGAGGCGCGGCACCATGGCGGAAGATGCGCACCGGAGTGCCGCCGACTATCGCCAGCACAGCAGCGGTCTGGAGGGTGTGGAAGACGGCAGGCAGCATCACTTGTTCCGGTTCTTGGCGCCCATCTCAGACACCACCTTTTCAATGCGCTTGTTCAGGTCTTGAGTAATGACGTTGATCGCCGCTTCCCCGTGTTGGCGCACAGCTGGCCGAAGCCATGGCGTAGCGGGCTGATCTTCCGTGCCGTACTCCATGAAGCTCGCGGTGGCGCGGGTCGTCACCGGCTTTCCATTCTTGCCCGGGTACGTCTTGCGGCGCACACGCACCAAGTACCGCTCGCCCTTACCAGTGCTGGGCGGCTTTCCCCGGCTGGAAATGACGTTCTTTTCAAGCAGACCCGTCGATTCATCGCCATTCATGGCGATAGCCCGCCGAAGATTCTTCTTGGCCTCATCACGGATCAGGCGAGCGCCCTTCGCGAGCGCCAACTTCACCGGGCCACCACGCTTCGAGACAATCTCGGGAGGCAGGCTCTTGAGCGTCGCAATCACGCCATCGACACCGGTTAGCTTGACATCGACCTTCATTTGATCCTCATGAACGAGTAGCTGCGGATGCCTTCCCGGCCCAATTCCGTTTCAGCTTCGTTGTGCTCCATGCAGGCGAATCCCTGCGCCAGCATCCAGTCGATCAGGCCGCGATGGCTGAAGTACCAAATGTGTTCACCCGGCTTGAAGTGGCGGCTGCCAGGCACGCCATCCCCTTCCTCGAAGATCGGGATGGAGATAAACGCCCATTCCCGAACCTGGGACAGCAGCGCAGTCGGGTCCGGAATGTGTTCCAGGCTGTCCCAGCAAGTGATCGCGTCCACCGGGCGGCAGTACGGATCGCAGAAGGCCTCGCGTTGCCGCAGCCATTCGTTGGCTTCGGCGTTGACGTCGTACCCCTGAGCCGCGGCGTATTCCACGAAGCGGCCACCACCGATGCCAATATCCACTACCTGGCCCGCATAGTGGCGGCGCACCAGCGCCAGGCGTGCTTCGGTCAGCAGTTCCCCCATTGGTGACGCATCGCGCTGGCGGAATTCTTCCCAATAGCTCGTCGTGTAATCCATCGCCGGACGAGGATGAAATCCCATTCCGCGCTCAGGCCACCAGATCAGGGAGTCTTCGTAGCCAGTCGGCAAAGTCACTCGCATGGTTCTTGATTCTTTTGTCGCAGTTGTGTTGTCTCTGCCGGCAGCGGCAAAGGTTGTCCGGGACCGCAAACCGAATCCGGCTCAGGTCCATGTACTTTTCGTCTGTAATCAGTTCCGGGGCGTTAAATCCACCCTGCCCCCCGCATATCACCCATGCAGGGACTTTCATTGCTATGGCGGCCGGGAGGATCCAACCGATCCCGCCAATCACTGCAGCGGAGTTCTGCACTAGCGCCATCAACTGCCGTACGTCAAATTCCCCTGCGTGGTACACCTCGTCCGCTGGCGGCAATTTCCCAACCGACCATTCTTTCCCTGGCTCTAGGTCGGCCACTGAGATAACCCGATAGCCCGCAGTTCGAGCCATTTCCGCCGCCTCGGCGATGTACATGGTCAGGGGGTTACGGGCCTCCGCTACCCACTCAGCCCGCACAGTTGCCGGGCGCACCACCATGTACCGGCCGGACACCGGAGACGGTCCAAAGTCCGGTAAATCGAACTCCCCTGGGGCAACGCCAAAGCACCGGCGCATCCCTGTGACGATTCCAGCTGTACCGTACTGAACCGTCACGACAGACTCTTTCGGTGCTGTCACCCATCGCCCCGGATCCTGCAGGGCCATGTTCTTGGATTGCGTCCGCAGCGGCGTTTCGGCCTTAACAAACTTGACGCTTGGCAGGTCCTCGTACAGCTCCGGCCAGGGTGTCTCCAGGTAAACCGGGCCTTGCAACCGTTTCACAAAGGCGCGCTGGTAAATGTTGTCGCCCAGGCCTTTCATACCCCGAACTATCAACCTGCCTCCATCGGGAAGCAGTCCAACGCCGACCCCGGCGTACAGTTCACCACCTCAACACGCGGATTGGCTCGTGCCCAATCTCGAAACTGCTGCAGGTGAACTGCTCGGCGGTAGGGCTTCGTGTTGACGAGCCCGTTCGTGTACTCGCCGAAGTAATGCGAGCCGTGCATGTCGAATCCGTACAACCGGATCCGCTTCGCCCCAAGGTTCACCGCCACCTGTAGCGCCAGAACTCCACTTGCCCACTGCGTATTGCCCGGGCGGCATCGTTCGACGCCTGGAAACTCGCTGCTGGAGAACTTGCGCCCTGCAAAATTCAGCGCTTCCGGATATGCGCGCCACCAAGCCCGGTCATTCGCCGCCAGGAAGTCCGCCCAAGGGGCCAGCTCAAACACGTTGCTGACCACGCCGACTCCCTGACCGCGCATGGACTCGGCCAGGTCACGGCTCATGCTCGGGCCCGGCGCCAGTAATACAAACTCCAAGTCAACCCTCGTTAACGCCAGTTCCGACTGGCAGGGTTATGTACTCCAGCCCGCTATCCTTATCGGAAAGCACGCCGCGGATGTTGTAGACCGTGCCACGATGGATGATGCGGTCAGTGGCCAGGATGTCCCGCGTTCGGATCGTTATGCGCGCCGTAACCTCAGACTGTCCCGCCGCCGATTGCACGAACTCCCGAGCGGACAGCGGCTCGACAGCAGCCCACACCTTGGCGATTTCGGTCCACGTCTCCACCATCGCCCCGGTCGTCGCGTTCTGCACGTACGAAACGCGCTGAATCGAGACGCGGTGGCGCAGACGGCCAGCTTCCAGACTCATCGAACCGTACTCTTGCGCAGACCAGACAGCAGGCTCGTCGCGCCAGCGCCGAGCACGTAGCCATGCCCCCAGTGGGCAGGCACAGCACCAGCGTCGGAGCCGTCGCGGTACCGGTACTGCTGGGCAAGTTCAACCAAGATGGCGGCCTTCACCGCGTATTTCGGAATCGGCTCGCCGCTCGAATCCTCCGCAGGGATCGGATCGCCTGCGCTGTCGACGTCGCCCGATGCCTCATAGGCGCGCCATGAGTCCTTCAGCCATGTGAAAACAGCGTTTTCGACGGCCGGGATCCACGTTGCAAACCACGGATCGTCGTCCAGCGAGTCAACCCGAAGGTGCATGCGAGCCTCCTCGACGCTTACTAGGCTCATGCTTGGTCCTTCAGCTTGATGGGAGCTTCAGGGGTAGCGTCCTTGCCTTTCGGACCTCGCCCACCATCCCGCCCCTTCCGAGCGGCAATTACCCAGTCTTCGCCTGCAGATTCTGGTTTGGCCGGAGTGTCCTTCTTCGCGATCCAAAGCGATCCGTCGTGGACCCAAGCCTCACCTGCCTTGGCCTTCGTGCCATCGCGCCAATAGCCGCCTGGCCGGATGCCGCCGGCAGGATAGCGGACCTCTTTCACTCGGCCCGCGCAAGACGCTTTGATCCGCACCTCGTGCGTTTCATCCAGGTATTCCATCTCGAAGGCGTCAAGGCCTACTCCGTCCGCCCCATCCTTTCCGTCGCTTCCGTCGCGTCCATTCGATCCGACCACCGGGCCAAGATTCTTGACCTCGCCATTGGTCATCGTGAGGAGCAATGCGCCATCACGGTCGATCATGGCTCCGGCCATCCCAACGCCGTCCGCGCCCTTCTGGCCGTCTTCGCCTTTGGCACCGGGTTCGCCGTCCTTCCCATCAGCTCCATCCTTGCCATGCACGACCGGGATGGAGTTCACGGCGTCCGCAATCATCTGCTTGACGACCTCCATGTCGCAATCCTTACCGTCACGGCCGTCAACGCCGTCTTTCCCGGCTATGGGTTGCGGCAATTCGGCAAGCTGGGTTTTCAAACGCGCAATCTCGTCTTTGAGAGGCTGCACGGCCTTGATGATTGCGTCGCCCATGGCTTGGCCGAACAGTTCAGGGTCAAACGACATAGGTAGGCTCCAGGGCTTTCTTCATTGCGGCGATAGCCTTGTGGGTACCTGCAAAGGCGCGCAATTCTTCTAAATCAGGATCCGGCTCGGGCGTGGGAGCGGGCGTAGCCGCGGGCTGCATGGCGGGGTCCCACTCTTTACGATCAGCCAGCATGCCCAGCGGGTAGTCCTGGTTTTGCCCCCACAGCGTGTCACCGCCTGCGGTCGGAGCCAGGTTGAACGGCCGGCGCCCTTCGTCAGGAGTCTTGATCATTCCGCCTACAAGCTTCGTGTTGATCTCAGCCTTCTTCGCCTCGTCCATGCGCAACAGTGGTTCCGTATCCAACTCGATACCGAGCGGGCGGATAACCTTAAGACCATCGTCTAGCAGGTCTTCCATATGCTGAATGGGAGCCTGCAGCGCATCGCTGTAGTACATGAGGTTCACGCCATCGACCCCCAGACCGGACGGAATGGTCCCGATCCCGACCTTGAACGGGGGAATCCCGAACGGCTGGCAAATCTGTTCGTCGCTGTAGCGCATCTGCTCGATCATCTGAGCGTCGATGCTCTTCATTGCAAACGGCGTGAACTTCATGTCCGCGCCGATAATTGCCACCTTGCCGGACTTACCTTCTGAGAATTCCGTGTTCCAGTAGCTCTGTACGGCCTTTGCATCATCTTCGGACATGCCAGCCGGGGCCGTCAGAAGGCCACCAGGTTGCGCGTTGTTCGCGAAGAACTCCGTCGCCGAGCGCATGATCTTCATGTTCTTCAGCGCGGGCCAATGCGCTGCGGCTAAGGGCGGAACACCGATAAGAGGATGGTGAACCGTCATGCAGCGGTCGTGAATGATCTCGCTTGCCGGAACGATCAGATTCTCAGCTGGGTAGCCCTCGGGCAGGCTGTTCAGTTTGTCGGTCTGCAACTGGTAGAACACAGCGCCAGAATCGGACACCATCGGCAGCACACGCTCAGGATCCAGCACGTACAGTTCCGTCACCACGCCTCGACCGTCTCGGCGTTTCAGGATGTAGGCATTCCCCTGGGTCAGCTTGGTGATGATCCAGTACTCGCGAAACTGAGCCGGAGTCTGAAAACCGTTCGGCTTGCGCAGTACGGGATCGTAAGTCGGATTGCTAACTTCGGTCCAAACGCCGTTAGCGTCACGGCTGCGGAGCGAAAAGGGCAGCTTCCCGATGTCCGAAGAGATGCGGTAGATGCACGCGTACAACGTCGGGTAGGTGATCAGATCACCCTGCTTTTCCTCGATATTGCGCTGCCACGCGCCAGTGAACGGTTCACTGATGATCCGCCAGGCGTTGCGCCACGTACCGCCAACGGCTTCCATCGCCTTCTGACGCCCGAAGGTGAACCCGAGAATCTTCACTCGGCGGCCTCTCGAAGGGCGGCGCGAACCTTATCTGCCCCGGCCTTGTGATGCACCTTAACGCCTCGCTCGCGAGCGAGTGCGTGGAGGGCGTCACCATCCAGGCTATCCAGATCGACGTCCTTGTTGTCAGCGACAGGCAATACGACTTCCAAGGGACGGGCAGCCGCCATGTCTCGGGTCAGGTAGGTGCCCTTTCCTAGACGCCGCAGTAGCTCGGCATCGCGAGCAGACAGCATCCGCTCTCGCCCGTTCTTGTAGGTGAAGATCACTTTTTGCATGTCAATCCTTTCGTCTTGCAGAAGGGGCCTCCCTTCGGAAGCCCCTTGAACCTGACGACCTATTAGGCGCAGGGGTTCCAGTTCGCGTTCGCCCAGACGACCGCTTGCGGGCGGCGCTTGGCGAAGTTGATGAAGCGTTCGACCAGGAAGGCCACGCTGTTGGTCTGGAACATCGACACCACTTGAGCTGCGGTGGGCGTGGTGCTGTTCATGGTAGGCGCGTCGTCCATCACCAGGGAGGCCTGGTCCGACATCGACACCTGCACGCCGCCTTCGTCACCGAGGAAGATCTCGTCGCCCTTGATCAGCATCACCACCGAACCGCTCGAATCGGTCGGGATGTACTGGGACGTGAAGACCGGCAGGCCCATGAACGTGCCGCCCGTGGGCGTGACGCCCGGGAAGGCAGGGGCGCCCATGGCGTTGACCGCCGACGACAGGTCGATAGCGACGGTTTCCGGCATGACCCAGAAGGCACCAGCCACGCTCAGGTTGTCGCCAACCAGCTCCTTCAGCATGGCCGCGGCGTCGCAGCGGATGCCTTCGACGCTGCCGTCACCGGTCAGCGTCAGGGGCGTCACACCGTTGCGAATGCCAGCCGGAGTCGACCCGGCCACGGCAGCCGAGGCGCTCACGAAGGTGCCGTCAATCGCGGCGTTGACCGAGCGGGCCAGTTCATCACGGATCAGCGCGTCCGCAGCCACCGAAGCCCGGTTCAGGAGTTCCTTCGTGGCTGCGGCGATTGCCGCGACCTTCAGGGGTTCCAGCTTGGTCTTCGTGTAGGTCCACTGCGTCAGGGGCTTGGCAGCACCTTCAGCGGTCCACTTGGCCGCGCCAGCCGAACCCTGGATCATTACCGGGGTATCGAAGGGCAGGCGGCGCAGGCGGTCGCTGATCTGGCCGACCACGGAACGAGCGCGCAGGTATTCCACGAAGTCGGCGAAGTAGCCACCACCTTCGAGGATGAGGTTGCCCGCCCACGTGGCGTTGCCGCTGTTGGCTGCGGGCACCGCGGCCTTCGTGAACGACTTGACCAGGGCTTCGTCGTCCGGGTAGATCGACTTGGCGATTTGAGCCGGGTCCATGTGCTCGATGTGGGCGATAGCCTTCACACGGGCCACACGGGCAAAGCCCATGCCCGGTTCCAGCTTTTCCGTGTTCTTCACCTGCACAGCAAGGCGGTCGGCGCCGCCCAGGGCGATCTTCTCCGACTTTTCCTTGCCGTCGACGGGCTTCGCGGACGCCTTGTCGGCCTTTTCGATTTCGGCCAGGCGGGAATAGCGGGAGATGTCGTCGTCCAGCCGCTTGATCTCGCCTTGCAGCGTGTCGAATTGCTCGGCCTCGCCCGAATCCATGGAACGGGATTCGTCAGCAGCCTTTCGGGCAATGGATTTCGATTCTTCGACCTTGGCGGTTCGGGTGGCCTGCAGGTCGGCAACTTGTTCAGCAAACGTCTTCATGACGTCTCCTTCAAATGAAAAAACCGCCACGTGGGCGGTTCAGATGTCAGAAAGCCGCCTCGTGGGCGGCTCGTTTAGGGCTGATCAGTGCGGCCGGCGTGCAACGGCTGGCGGCGGATCAAAAGTTAGGCGCGGACCAGTCGGACGGCGCCGTTAAGATTTTCGGATGGAGTGGTGCTCTTAATGAGCGACACCGGGCGAGCAATCAGAATGCGCCGGTCCAACGACTTGATCGCCTGGATGGTCGCGGAGGCATTGGCCGGCACGGTAACAGCGCTCAACTCGTAGATTTCGTACTCGCGGAAGCGGATTCCGCCTTCGCTCATGTAGTCGAAAGCAGTCGGGTTGAAACCGATAGACGTACCCTTGACCAAGCGCGCCTTGATGGCTTGCCACGCCATATCCACGATGTCCTTCAACGGACCGGGCTCAGCGATCTTCGCGATGCTCGCGACAAATCCAATGCCGGACTTGGTAGGCGCGCTCAGGCGGGCCTCGCCAATGGGCATATCGTGACGGTGCTGCCAGAGCAGCGGGATAACCGGCGCAAATTTGGCTCCCAGCGGCTCGACAATGTCCCCGCTGCGGTCCGGCTCAGGAGTCGTGGCGACGCCGGAGATCTCGCGCTTATCCTCGTCAATTGCCTTGATTTCAAGCAGGCTATAGGCTCGATTCGTCATTTTTTGGATTCCTCCATCTTCGCGAGGCGAGCCTTAGCCTTCTCGCACATCCTTGTCATGCCGCGCCGACATAACCACGCGACCAGCTTCCGTTGACGGTTGATGCAGCCTTGGCACATGTCAGCCTGCCGTTGCTAGGACCAGCTTGCGCTTCGAGGTGGCTGCCGTATTCGCGGCGCCGAATGCCATGCAAAGGGCTACCGCGGCGTCGATCTTGTTGATCGACCGCGTTTTAGCCAGCCAGTGATTTCCCCATTTGTCTTCTTCGGTGACCGCCGACATCATGGCGGAGATCAGCACCGGGTTCCGCTTAAGACGGATCCGGCCTTCCAGCAGCGCGTCCTCCAGCAAACGAAGCGACCCGGGCATCCAAAGGCCTTCCGCCTTCTCACCTCTCGCTTCGGCCGCCTTCTTCATTTCCTCAGTCGGCTGACCCTTCTTTGTGCCGCCCTGCGGATGTTCCAGGAATTCCAGCTGCAAGCCGATCTCCTGAACCGCCTCTTCAAACCGTTTGAATGCGTACCTGTCATATGCCACGAAGGGCAATTTGAACCGTTGCGCATCCTCGGCAAGCGCTTGCGCCACATGCCGATAGTTGATGTTCTCGCCCTGTGGTGCGTGAATGAACCCCTGATCGCGCCACACGGTGTAGGGGATCTTGTCCCGCAACTCGCGGGCAAGGATCGTATCTCCCGGCGTCCAGGCCTCAACCCAGGCATCAAACGTTGGCTTGCCGTCCTCGGTCATCCCCGTTTGGACCACAGAGGCCTTCGCGGTAATGTCCCGATTCTGAGACAGGTCCAGCCCGGTAAACACCGCTTTGCCTACATGCTCTTCCGGTTCGAAATCGGCAAGCGCCGGGTCCAACGTGGCCCGCGTCATCCAGGCGGTTTCTGCTTCGGTCCACACGCAGAAATGCAGTCGCAGGATTCCGTTAAGCTGCCCGGGAATCGCCTTCGCCTGGTGGACAATATCGCCAAGCGTTTCATCGGTGATCGTCACCCCAAGTAGGGGATTCGCCTTAATCCAGCAACTCGGATCGCGTAGCGGGTCGTCCCCTTCGTCCAGCGCGCACACGTAGCTGAACGTCCGGTCGTCAATGACCTCCCCGACGAAAGTCGGGTCGTTCACGGCTTCCGTATGCCCCGCGGCAACCTTCACCGCATGCTCGTGCTCTTCCCACGCCACCGAGTTCCGGTCTGACCCGCTGTTCGTGATCATGAACAGCAGCGGCTGCCGGCGGAACTTAAAGCCTCGCTCCAGCATCTCGATGATCTTGCGGTCCGGCAGCTCATGGACTTCATCGGCCAGCACAAAGTACGGGCGAGGTCCCGATCCAGTCTTGCCGGTATCGCGTGACACTGGCCGGAAGAAGCTCGAATTCCGGTGGTAGGCGATGTTGTATTCACGCCCTTCACCGCCCGAGAACTCCAGGCGCTTCTTCAGGCTGGGCGACGCCTTCACCATCTTCACGGCATCAGCAAACAGAATTCCGGCCTGCTCTTTCTTTGCCGCGGCGGCGTAGATCTGGGCACCGGCCTCACCGTCAGCGGTAAGACCAAGCAACCCTATTCCACCCGCCAACGGCGACTTACCGTTGCCTTTCCCCTGCTCGATGTAGGCGCGACGGAAACGCCTCGTCCCATCAGCCCGCTTCCAACCGAACAGCGACCCGACGATAAACGCCTGGCTGGGATGAAGCTCGAAATCCTTGCCTTCGAACTGGCCTTCTGACAGCTTAAGCACGCCCTCGAAGAAATCGAATGCGTACTCGGCGGCGGCGTGGTCGAAGTACAGCCCGCGCTCTCCGCCCTTCTCCAGATCCAACAAATGCCGCTTGCAGCTGTTGCGCACATGGGGGCCAGCAACGATCACCCCAGCCACTACAGCCTCTGCGTACTCCTTAGTGCGGTCGGCCAAAGAACTTGTCAGCGGGGTCTTCGTCTTCGCCGTCGCCATGGTTCACTTTGGTCTCGTCAACAGGAGTCGCGCCCAGCTTCGACAGAATCGAACTGAGCGCCTGTGTTGCCGAAACTCCGAAATCGTCGTCCTCATCCATACGAGCCGCCAACCGGCAAGCCATCCGAACCAACAAGCGATGAGAACTGTTCAGCCAGGGGAGTTCCTGCCGGAATTCCTCCCACGCGGCTTTCTGTCCATCAGTCATCGTGGCGTACGGCTCACCGAGCGGGCGGGTGCGCTTCGGCCCCACCCGGTCCTTGAACCTGCCGGGGTGAATCACTGCCGCGCCTGCGGTTTCAGCCTTAGCCAGAGGCGTTCTTGCCCTGGGCATTAGGGTCGTCCCTTGAATTGGAGATGTGAAAAAGAAGGTGAGCGGCCGGCCGTGGTCGGGACGGTGGTTTTCCCCGCCGATAGCCCCCCCGGGGTTCTATGCCGCCAGGGGTAGGCCGATCTGCCCCAGAGACCGCGCTCCCTTCCTGCCATTACAACTGCGGCACGCACAGGCTAGGTTGCCCCATGTGTGCGTACCACCCTCAGCCAACGTCACTATGTGATCCAGCTCTGGGGCGCGTGGGTCTACGCTGCCCCTCAGCTTCCTTGGGGTTGGGCGTCGGCACATATGGCACCGCCAGCCATCCCTTTCGAATACTGCCAGCGGGTCAACCGCCTCCGCCTCAGCGCCTCTCTCCATAGCTCGCCGTCTGGCCTTGGCCCGCCGTCTTAGCAGCTTGCCATGCTCGGTGAACCGGTATGCTGCCTTCGCCGTCCTAATGCAGACATCACACAAAGTCTTTGGTCTGCCCACACGTGTAGTACGGCGAACGGTAAAGCTCTGGTCGCACTGCTTGCATATCGAGCGGTATACCAACGGGCATTCTTTGTAGGCTGCAATCCTGCGAAGGGCGGCGACTTCAGCAGCTATATGTAGCTCAGCCTCTGTCTTAGCCCTAGGCCGCCTATTAAGCGCCCATATCCTGCGGATAGCTGCACGCTCTTGGGATATCAACGTATCCCTGGCGAACGCACATCCGCGGCAGCAGTACTTCCCAGCATCAGACGCACCACCACGCACTCGCCTGTACTTCTCTGTGAAGCAGTGCTGGCATACGACCAGCTTAGGCTTATGCGGCGTGCGCTGCCTTTCACGCTTGGGCTTGCACTCAGCGCCGCAGTACTTCCGGGGATGTTTGCTTACCTTCCCCGTCTTGGTCAGATTGGGAAAGATTGCAGCCGCGCAACCCAGACACCTATAATTCAACTCAGCCAAGGCCAACTCCTATCGTTGGTTCAAAGCAAGAAGCCCCTGCACCGCGCTAACGGTCAGGGGCTTCGTCATTCCGTACTCTTAGCTCTCTATCGGGTAGCCGTCCGTACCTATCTGGACTATTCGACGTCCAGACTTTTCCATTCGTTGTTTGTCAGAGTTATGGTGATTGGCGCATAGACTCTGAAAGGGGCCGGCCCAAAATTTGACCGAATCGCCCTTGTGCGGCTCGATGTGATCGCACACCGTTGCCTCTGTCACTCTTCCCTCTGCCTGGCACATCACACAGAGGGGATTCGCTGTTAGGTGGCGTTCCCTTAGCTTCTGCCAGCGCCAGGTCTTGTACCAAGCGCTCCAGGGCTGGCTGCTCATAGCGGCTGGGAATCGTCCCGCTCTCCGCCTACTGCCTCGCCATCCAGTGTGAGTGCCGGCCTCTCCATCTCTTCGCCTTCATCTGCCAGAGCTTCAAGCAGCGCGTCTAGCTTGGCTTCTATGCGATCAAGCTGTGTGGGGCGCGGTCCAGTCCAATCGGGCGGGGGAGCGGGAGCTTTCGAATCAGGTGGATTCATCTGGCAGATCCAAAGCAAAAAGCCCCGGCGAGTGCCGAGGCTTCGTTTCCTATGGACGAGCGCCGTCCACTTGGAGCGATCTTAGTGAGCTAGGTCCGCGTATGCAACCCCTCACGCAATCACCTTGATCATGTCTCGCTTGCGCAACATGGGCAGCAGCGATTCCTTTGCCTGCTGGTACCGCTGGTGCTGTTCCTCGGGGCTGCAACGCGGGTTGCGGAATACCTGATTCGGCACATCCTTGTTGCGCATGCTGATCCCGACAGCGGCGCGCAGGTCAACCGGCAGCGTACTCAGGCACACGTCCACCTGTTCCGCCACATACCGGTTCAGCTTCGCGTCGGTGTCGTCGTCATCTCCGTAGGCGTCCATGTCGGACACGCCTTGGAATCCCGGCGCCACCCGGCTATGCCCCAGATGCTCCCGGTGCGCCTTGGCCCAGTGGTACCAGGTCATGAGCAGTTCTTCCAGTTGTTCGCTTTCGTCTTTCGTCATGTGATCCTCGCTGAATAGCTGCTCCAATCCTTGTCTTGCAATCTCCTGCCGACTGAGCCGGGGCTTCTGTGGTCGACGTCGGAGTTCTTCCAGCCGCTCGCACACCAAGGCCGGGTCGCCCATCGCCCACTTCGGCAGGAGCGCGCCCATTACGCAAACTCCGGGCTGTACTGAACCTTGCTGGACATACTGACCGGGCTAGGCATACGCATAGCCTGCAGCCTCGCCGCGGCGTTTCTCATCGTGCTGTCCAAGGTGTAGGGTCGACCACTTGCGAACGCCAGCTTGCCGGGTACTACCTCAGTCGGCTTGAAAGCCACCCAGGCCCGGATCACCACCATTGGGTCGCCAGAGTCGAGGCTTGGCTCGATCTGCCGAATGGCGGCGGCAATGCCTTCCGCCCGGCGAGCCGTCTTGTCCAGAATGACGCCGTATTCAGTCTTCAGGCGTTCAAGGGCTGCGGTGCGCATTTGCTTGTTCGCGTCTTCAATGCTTCTCGGGAGTGCCATGGTTGTCCTTCGGTCAGTCTTTGGTAATCTCCGCAGAATCTGCGGTGAATAAGGGGGCTAATCCCCGCATCCATTGCGGTATTCACTAACGAAGACACGCACCCGTCCGCCCTTGCAGACGACGCCGCGCTCAATGGAAAGCTTGTCTATTTGGCTGTCGTCTTCAATGACCTGGGCATGTACCAGGCCGTCAAGCAGTCCCTTCATCATGTTGTCCAGGTCTCGGCGGCGGTTGTCGGGCGGGAAGGCATCGATGTGCACCGACAGCCTCCCCGCCAGCTTGGCGAGTTGGTATCGGCTGGCCTCATCGATCACGGCTTGGCGGTATTCCCGACCTTTCTCGGAGATCAAGTGACGCCCGGCAAGCTTTCCCTTGGTCGGGTGACGCCAGTAGGTGTTAACGCTGGGCGGGAACGGGAGTTCGAGGACGTTCACAGAACCTCCAGCGTTTCAAGTTCCAACAGGGTGAACTTGCGCCCGAACACAGCGCCCGTGTCTATGTGATGGACGTTCCCCAGTACAACCGGAGCCTGAACCGGCGTATGACCCACGATGACGGCACGGACGTGAGTTACGCCGCTGCGGTCATCCTCGGAGATCCTGCCACGTGACCACATCGCCACGTCAGCAATGCGCCCCTTCATACTCGCAGCGACGCTTTCGTCTAGCAGCGTTTCGGCGAAGTCACGCCACGAGTCAAACGGGCAATCCGCGTGGACAATTCCTATAGCGCCATGAGCCGTATCGATCTCGATAGCAACTGGCAAATTTCCCATCGCTTCAGAGATTGCCATCTGGTCTTCCTTGGGCTGGTCAATGTTCCAACCACCTCCGTTGCGTCGGTAGATGTCCTGCTGCATGTTTCCTGCAGGCCATCTGTGCGCCATATCGTCGTGATTGCCCATGACCGCATGAAACCAGGGCTTCGCCAACCATTGCAGGACTGCTTCGTTCTCAGGCCCGCGGTCAACCAAATCGCCGACAGAGAACAAGCGGTCAACCTCTGGATCAAATCCGATCCGTACCAACTCGGCCTGCAATTGGCTGAAGCAGCCGTGAATATCCCCGACGGCAATATCTCTTCCTTGGGTATTGCGCTCAAATCGCTGAAGCATCATGCCGCACCCCCTACCTGCGCCCGCAAGACGCGGAAAGGATCGAACAGACCGGGCACGTAGCCCGAGCGCAAAGCTGTGATAAGTCGCTCATTAGTCTTGATCTGAGCTTCCCGCTCCATGCAGCGCAAAACGCGCTCCGGCACTTCCAGATCACGCATGGGCACACAACGGAAGACATTTGCTCTGCGGTTGCCAACACCTCTGACCTCGCCAGTGCGGATGGCAAAGCCTGCTTCTGCCATACGGCGAACGGTCTTGTTGGCCAGTCCCACATCGAGTTGCAACTCCTCGGCCAGCTCGCGTCCGGTCTTTGGCCCGTGATCACGCAAGTGCTTGATGACAATCGGACCGTACCTATCCTGTCCTGAGAATTTCATGAGTTCCCCCTTAGACCCTGGCCGCCTAATCGGCGCCCGTGTTTTCCAAGCGTCCGCCCATCTGCACTATCAGAGACCGGAACGGGTTATCCATTTGGGCGGCCATAGCGTCCAGCGCCCTCTTGCGGCGATAGCACAAGTACTGACGAGCTGTGCGTTCCTTAAGCGTCTGGCGCCCCATCGCTCGGCTCTTCCCTGCGCCAAGCCGGTAGAATGGATGCCGCAAACCCTGGCGCTTAGGCAGTCCCCATCCGCAGATGTGGATCTCGTCCGCCTCCAGCAGGCGGCGCAGGTTGTACTGAACCGTGGAAGCGACCGCTTCCAGTTCTTCGGCCAGTTCCGCCAGGCTCATATCGCCATTGGCGAGCGCCGCCAAGATTGCCGGACGCGTGTTGTTGACTGGAGCCATCACTCTTCTCCCTTTGCCTTTGCGAGCATTGCCATGACCGTGGGTGATAAAACCTCACCCTTGGCAATGCGGTCGTCCAGCTTTCCAATCCACCTGCGGTGATCTTTGCCGCTTTGGTCAAAGACCTTTTCCGCGCCCATCTTCTTCAGCGCCGCAGCAGCTTCTGCTTTGGTCGCCAACGTCTGGCCCGGCGCCGGTAAAGCTGTTCTAGGCTCCGGGATCGGGTGCCAGCCCCCCTTTCCTAGCTCCTCTGCAAAAGTCTTCTCCCAGCGGCCTTTAATCGACCCGTAGGTGCTGTTGAGCAGGTCTACCGAGCTGACCGAGATCGCCGCCCAGTAAACTGCCGGGTGCGACCACTGCCCCATTTCCCCGCGGCGTCGGCAGGACATACCGTGCACAGCTTCGTGGTAAGCAACCTCCGGCGACATCCAAGGACGGCACAAGCGGATGAACTCGGGAAGCGTCGGCGGCCACTCGCGCTGTTTGCAGGCTTGCAGACCAACCGAGATTTCATCACCAGAGAATCCGGCCAGGTCTTCAGCCCAAACGTCGTGCATCGCAGCTTCTGGGACAGATCCCCACATCTTCGGCAGCTTGTCGCCGTACATCGCGGCAAACCGTTGGAACAGCTTTTTCACCCAAGCTGTCGGCAGGCCCTGCGGGGCTTCATACCGGTTCGCCAGTGCTTGCATCGAAAGTCCCCAAATCCACTGTTACGGGCTGCGGATCGCTCCACAGGTTGCTCATCCAATCGTTGTTCTTCTGCGTCTGGGTCGGGCTCTTTGCACTGCCTGCGACCTGGTTCTTCAGCGGGTAGAAGTCAGTCCACTTCCCCGTTCTAACGCTCTGCTCGATCACTTCCACCGGGTCATGCCCCTGGTCCTTCAGCTTTTCCAGCAGCCTGATACCCATCGATGCCGCTCGTTCGGTCAGCGGCGCTTTGACATTGATCCGGTGTTCAACCCAGTCCACCCACGCAGATCTTGGTAGCCAGTCCGGCAATTCGATGGCGGCAATCGCCGTACGCGCTTTGACGGTTAACTGACGGTTCAATTGACGGTTAATTGACGGTTTGGGGGCAGCAGCTGCCGGGGTGGGGGGCACCTCCTGCCGGGGTGGGGGGGCAGCAGGTGCCGCCCTGGGCGGCATTTCCTGCCGGGGGGCATTTCCTGCCGGGGCGGCAGCACGTGCCGGGGTGGTGGTCAGGTGGTACATCGTCGAAGTACCCAAACGAGACACCGACCGGACGTAACCCATCGACTCCAACGACCTGATTGCATCCCTCACCGCGCGCTCAGACAGACACGTGCGGCGCGATACCTGAGCCATCGAGGGATAGCATTCGCCCTGGTCGTTCGCGTTATCAGCAAGCGACAACAGCACAAGTTTTTGCGTGCTGGAAAGGTCCTGAAGCTTCCAGGCCTCAGTCATCAGCGTGATGCTCATGCAGCCTCCAGCATTCCAGCAGCCTCCAGGGCTGCATCAGGGAACTCCAAGCCTTGGGCTTGCAGTTGCTCAATGCACCACACCAGCAGGTCCATCTGCTTGCCATAGCGCGTCTCAAACACGGCTTTACGCGGATGGACGGCGATAGCAAGGCCGTCGTCTTGGTGGTGGCTTCCGCAAAGCGGCAGAACTTTCCAATGCGCGTCGGGCTTCGTCCGGCCGTCGATGTGGTGGATCGACACGTAGTCGTTAAAGATTCCATCCATACGGCAAGCAACGCAGCCAATGCGGCTGGCGAGCTGGTCATGGAGTGCCTTCTGAGCGGTCGACACCGACGAGCCCTTCATGCCCTTCGATTTCATAGGCTGGCTGCGGCGAGCGATGGCGCCACGGGCGCGCAAAGGCGTGCTGCGCTTGAGGGTTGAATTCCAGGTCATGCTGCCTCCACTTCCAGGAGAACGCCGCGGCTCGCAAAGTCGTCACGGACGGCTTCGGCGTACTTGGTCAGTTGCTTGGTGGTCATGCGGGAAGTGACGGGGAAGACGCGCATCACGAGCAGCTTTTGCTCGTAGGACAAGCCTTTGATGGCGCCGTCATACGCTGCGCGGAACTCTTCGTCTTCGGCACGCAAGATAGGCACGCCGTGGTGCAGCTTGCAGTAGCACTTCCAGCCCAGCGCATCGTCTTCCGGCAGAGACAGAGAGATTTCCTCGTACCAGGCGTGGGAAAAGGCGTTCTGAGACTTCGAGCGAGTCTTGGCCTTGATCTCCACCTTGTAGCCATCCGGCGCGTGTGCGCAGGCATAGGCCGCGTTACGGCGGACCAGAGGGCTAGACAGGATGAAGACCTGGTTTGCCATTACTTGCTCGCTGCGCGCAGGACGTTGCGCTCCATGCGGTGCAGCAAGACACGAGTCGCACGCAACAGGGGAACCAACTGATCGGCCTCAGCTTGGTCAATCTGGCTATCCGCGGTGGTCTGGGCCGTCACCGCGGCGATCTTGCCCATTTCGGTAGCCAGCGCGAGGAACTTGTCCTGCAGCGCCTTCGCTTCGTTCTCCCATCCACCAACAGGAGCAGCCGGCACGTCGTCGACGAACACGCCCTCTTGAGCGTTCAGCGACAGAAGCCAGTCATTCGACTTGTGCTGGGCGCCTGCATCGTTCCGAACAAACTCAGCCAGAAGAACGGCAACGTCGACGTCCAGTTGGTCGCCACCACGCAGCTTGCGACGGAGCGATTCCGGGTGAATGGACGTATCGCGTCGAAGCGTCAGGAACTGGGCGGCAGCTTCGACACCGCCGTCAGCAGCGCGAACCGCGTTGTAGAGAGCGTCACGCCAGTAGGTAATGGTGGTGGGGCAAGTCATTACGTTGGATTCCTGATGATTTCAGCGTTTCGGTACTAGTGCGGCTTTACTAAGATTCACCGCATGGAACAACTCAACTCTCTCTACAGCGCAACTTCGGCAGTTACCGCTTTCGCTTTGCGGATCCGGCGCGGCTTGCGCAACACGTCCCAGCGGAAGTTCGGCACTAGCTCTTCACAGATCACCCGCTTGCCGGTAGCCTCTTCGATGACCGGGCAGTGCTCCGAAGGGAGCGGCCGCGAGCCGTTGACCCACTGGCTAACCGACTGCGGGGTAACGCCGAGGATTGCGGCCAGAGCTTTCTGACTTCCCACAATCGAGATGGCCTTTTCGAGGCCGACATTTCGGTCCATATCCGGTCCTAAAGCATCACTTGCCTCAATACTAAACTAATGCTTTATCAAAAGCAATCATTGCTTGCACGCGTTGCGCCCAAGCACAATCAAGCAATGCTTTCCTCCGCCCTAATTCAAGAACTCCTCTCCTCGCCTCCCGCGGATCTCGCTGGCAAAGTCGCCGCGACCATCGGGCGGGGGCTTGTGCCCGCTAAAGATGTGGCGGAGGCGTGCGGAGTGACTGTCCAGGCCATCAACGGCTGGAAGACGAACGGGCGCGTGGGAAAACAGCACATCAAGACGCTGGCCCGCCTGACCGGCCTGCCTGTGTCGTGGTGGCTGCCGGGTGATGATCTGGAAGATGAGTCGACGTCAGTAGGCTCGACGCCCTGGCCGTTTGCATCTATCGATCGCGAACGGATCGAAGCCCTACCGGCTGATCGCCTGAAGCATCTCGAAGGCGTGATGCTCTTCGCCTTGCAGGGCTATGCAGAAGGGATTTCAACTATTCATGTGCCGGAACCCCGTGCCTCGCTAGCCCATAGCGCCCGTGGGTCAGTAGTTGATATGGACGCAGCTGCAGATCTGTTCCCAATGCGTGCCAAAGAAGTAGCGACTGCACCGCTCCGAATCAGCACCCAGACGGGAGTCATCGCCAACGTCGGCCCTGCTGAGCCGCACGCTGCGAACGACGCATTCGAGATGGTTCAAGAATTGGCTGATGTGCGCCTGGCAGCTGGTGACGGCATTGAAGCCCACAGCGAAGAACAGACTGGAATGATTCAGTTTCGCCGCTCTTTTCTGAAGGAAGTTGGCGCAGACGGCGGCAAGGCACGCGTGGTGTACGCCAAGGGCGACAGCATGGAACCGGTTATCCGCGACGGTGCCGCCCTGCTCGTAGTCCCGAATGAAAACCTGACCATCCGCGACTTGGCTGCGGGCGGTGTATACGCCATCAACTATGACGGCAAGATGATCGTCAAGACGGTGGCGCGGGACAAGCTGACGCAGCGTTGGGTAGCTCGATCTTTCAATCCAACCTATGCGGATATCCCGCTGGAGAACGGCCACCCGGTGCGAGTGCTGGGTCAGGTTGTGTGGGCTGGCGCTCGGCTGCGAGATGACGAGGCGGGACAGTGGGTCCGCTCTTAGACCTTTTTTTACAGGTGAGGTAACCGAATGCGATTGGCCGCTCTAGTTGTTGCGTCTCTTCTGATCACTGGCTGTGCAACACCGCCAGGGAAATTGAAGCAAGACGACTTCGATTGGTCGGAGTCCGTTCTGACTATCGCGCCTGAAAAGGCGTTTGCAGGGCTGCAGAACTACGCCCGCTTGTGCGGTGGAATTCTGAACCAGGCTCCTGAGTGGTATCCCACGCAGACGGGTGACGGATCCAAGGTAGATCTGTTCATGCGAGGGCTCGCCGGCCAAACGGAGTTTGTCTACGGCGTGATTGAGTTAAGCCGAACGTCGGATGGAGGCACCCTTGCCAAGACCGGAATTCAAACGGTCTATTCAAAACCTGCCTTCCGTAAGCGTGGATGGTGGATTGAAAAGGTTCAGACCATGTTTGCCGAGATTGATTCTGGCAAGACTCCTTCGTGCCAATAACGCCACACCTTGAGGTCAACATGCGACGTACAACAGCTTTGCTGGGCGCCGTCCTGTTACTTACGACTAGCACCACGGTTTTAGCCCAAGACAAGGTCATGACTCTATCGGCGATTTGCAAGGAGCCGCAAGGTCATTTGATCAGCTACCAGAGCAAGGATGGCAATCCGGAGCGGGTGAAGGATGGTTTTAAGAACGCCGCTTGGTCATTCCAGTGGAGCACAGCCACCCCGGGTGTTGGCCGGGTGGTCACCCAAGACTCTCAAAGCGCCGGTAGTGGAACCAGGGGCGCCGACGCATCGGTAAGGTTCAGTGACGGCCTGGAGTCGATATCGTTCTTCGTCTTTTATGAATCAGGCCTGTGGGTCTACACACTGTTCCCCTCTTCTAAGGTGATGGTTGCCTCCCGCCACATGATCAGTTCCCTTCATCAAGGTGGTAGCGGCGCGGTCTTTAGCGCTAAATGCGACATGGGAATTCAATAATCTTCCCGTTGCGCCTTGCGAACGCTAGAATCGCCGCATGATCACAATCATCTTCTTCTGGTTGTTGTTCGCCCTAGTGGTGGGCATGATCGCCTCCAGCCGAGGGCGTAGCGGATTCGGATGGTTCATACTGGCTTGTCTAATCAGCCCGCTATTGGCTGGAATCTTTCTTCTCCTGGGCGCCAATCTGCGTAGCCAGGAGCCACGCCCTACCCCAGCCACCCACGTCAAGTGTCCGGACTGTAGAGAGTTGATCATCAAGGATGCTCGCGTGTGCCGCCACTGCGGTTGCAGGCTAGTCGTCCCGGGGTCTACCCTCCCCGATCAACGATGAGCCATTCCCCAATCGCCAGAGCGGGGGACGTCATCGCCGCCGTCATCTAGATCACAGTCTACTAAGCATCACCACCTAGCCACAGCCGCTTTCGGGCGGCTTTTTCGCGCCTCAACTTAAATCATTGCTTGCTTTTAAGATAAAGCAATGGTTTAATTGATTCCAACGCAGCACGAATTCCGCAGAACGCGTGGCCCCGAGGGCAGCAAGTAACGGATTTGGAGCCGCAGCAGGACAGGCGGTGGCCCCGCCGAGAGAGAAAGCCCGGATGCCCAGACCGTAAGAGTGGTGGTGAACCACGCGGGAATTGCCTAGCCAGGGCTGCAACCTGGTGGACCGGATCGCTAGGACGAGTGCCCCTTGGGAGTCCTAGACGCTGCGAGCAAGGGACGCAAATGAGCCTCTAGTGAGGCCACATTTGAATCGCCGCTGGTGGTCAGCGCTGCGATTCGTATGTGATGACCAATTACCCCGGAGAAATGATGAAGAAGCTCTTAGTGGTTCTGCCGCTGGTTGCCTTGCTCGCAGCTTGTGACGATGACGCCCGAGTCGCCAGCCGCAACCTGTCCAAGGCTGCGGACAACTTCGAAGTGAACCGCCGCATCGTCTTCTACAACGGCATCACCGACCAGTACATGCTGACCGTCGAAGGTCGGTGTTCGATCGATACCAGCTCGACCGGTAAGACGTTGCATGTGATCTGCATGACCGGCCCTGGCGAATACAAGAAACACTTTCTCGGCCTGTCGGACAACGTGACCTTCTTTGCCGAGCAGCTGGAAGCCGTGAAGGCCAGTGCGTATCACTACCGCGTCACGTTCAAGCCCCAACAGATCATCCCGGATATCGACTTCCGCGGCAGCACCAAGGCGCTGAAGGATCTGGCGAACTAACTCTGCCTGCGCCGTGACAGGACGCAGACACGTGAATCCTGAAAGAAGCGGCAGCACGGAAGGACGTGCACGAAAAAGCAGAGCGGGATACAGACTGCCCCCGAATAGGGTGCGCAAGTGTCCTCGGAAGGCCCGCTAGGTGGTATCAAGCCCACCCCGCTTCTTTCAGGATTCCTACCGATTAACAAGGAGAACGAGAAATGACGGAGCTTAGGAAGCTAGTCCAGGACGGCAACGTTGCGGTGATTGTGTCGCCCGATTACGGAGCAGGGTGGAGTACATGGAACAGTGAGCATGGCAGTCAAATCCTGTTCGACCCCGAAATTGCTGCTGCGTTGCTTGCAGAGGATAAATCCAGGGCGCGACAGATAGCGGACGACAAGTACCCGGATGTGTATGCGGGCGGCCTTGATAAGGCAATCGTCAAGTGGGTGCCTCAGGGCCAGCGCTTTGTCATCAACGAATACGACGGCTACGAATCTCTTGAGGTCTTGGGGCCTGACTACGGACACGTCGCCTAACCCCTCCCTATTAGCAGCCCGAATGGCAAAGGAGAAGATATGACAACGCATACGCCGGGGCCATGGCATCGGAACGTACCGCCAGCAAGCAAGTACGCCACTATCTTTGCGGGGCGGAACAACCACATTTGCACCCTAAGCACTCCCAGCAAAACCGAAGGGGAACTTGAAGCGAATGCAGACCTTATCGCCGCAGCCCCGTTGCTTCTTGAGGCGCTGAAGGACCTCCTTGCATACCACTCGCAACCGACCGGTTTCGATACGGCTGTGTGCATGGACGACAAGCAGTTTGGCGAGTTCCTCAAGGGAATCACGGCAAATGGAGACGAGCTGGCCGCAAAGGCTCGCGCTGCCATCTCCAAAGCCACTGGAGCATAGCCATGACAACCACCCACTACGCAGCATCCGCCAGCAACGCCATGGCAAGTTGGTACCAGATGTGGGACCAGGCCGACGCTACGTACTGGGTAACGCTAGGTCGTGACGGCTGGTACTCGTACGGTCTTGGCGTGATGGACGACTTTGGCAATCTGGTAAAGGTGAAGTAACGCGCTCAGGGCCGCGCAAGCCCTGAACCAACATAAGGAACGAGTGAATGTTCTTGTTCTTCCTGATCCTGGCGGCGTGGTCAGAACCTCGCCCGCTTTGGTGCCCGCCTCCTGCCAGAGGCCCCTACCGTGAACCGCCTAAGCCGCGAGTGTGGAAAGTGGAGTGGGGTTAGTGACCGGTAACCCTACATATATAGCGGTTGGCAGGCCGCAAACATACATTAGCTAGCAGTACGTGAACCTGGGCCGCGTTAGTGTCCAGGGCCTCCAAGGATGCGGAGCCTTTTATTCATTCGTTCCGCGAAAAAGCGCATGAGTCCCACAGCAGTACCGGTGGCTCCGCATCCTTGGGGGTGAATGCGCAATGCTGATGCGCTAGGCAAGGTTCAACGCTAAACGGAGACAGGGTGCCGACCGCACTGCGTCAATGAATAGAGGGCGTTGTTCTGTGCGGTCATGGGCAAAGCTGCACCTCTTTGCTCAATGCAGGAAATCAGCTCCTGCCACCCCCACCCAAATCTCCCTGGCGCCGTGCAACAGTCGGCCGTCTCCCGGACGAAACCCGGGGTCCTCAAGAGAGGTGGCTGCGGCCGACCACGGCACAGTCAAAAGTCTGGACGACACCTTAGCGGTGACTGGCAGCCGCCTCCCTTGAGGGTATGCAGTACGCCCAGGCGATGGGCAGCGAGATGAGACAGCGACGATAACTCCCGGCAACGGGGATGCTCTAGGTACTGCCATAGGTGGTAGTCAGAGAGGATTCTAAATCCTCGATCCAAGTGAACCTGCCAAGCGCGGAATCAGTGCCACGCCGCAACCGGGGATCGCATCCCGGACCCTCACCCCTCAAGCCCCCACTATTCCCCCTAATTCTCCCGTGCAGGGTATGCCGGGGGAGAACGGGGGCTTACCTGCTTGGAGACAACGTGAAGCCGAAGCTCAGATACGCATTGGGGATGATCGTAATGCCCATCGTGTTCCCACTTTGTGCCGTGTGGTCGTTCATCTTGAACCTGAAATCTGCAGCTAAAGAGTGCGCCCAAGACACTGCCTATGACGTTGGCCGCGATTGGGACTCACTCTGCCGTCTCTACAAGGCGGCGATCAACGAGTTTTTGAAAAAGGACCGCTCATGAACTCCCCTGTGAAACTCCCGCCGCTTCCTCCGATCCCGTGGGCAGTTCTAGGCGGCATAGCGAACGATTGCGTTAGCGCTGAAGCCATCCACGAATATGCCACTGCCTACGCCGCCCAAGCAGTACGTCCGTACGTCACCGCTTTGGAACGCATCGCCTCGGAAGAATTCATCAGCCTTGGGGAAGGCAATGTTGATGTGCGCCCGTCCCTAAGTGAGCGCCAGGCGTGCGATCTCGCGGTCCTGACTTTGCGAGGCCTTGTTGATTGCGGGGCGTGTTGCGGATCGGGCCGCGTTGTACGTGATCCGGATATCGGTACCGACCAGGAATGCTGGGTGTGTGACGGACAAGGAACCGTATCGGAGCATGACGATGGATGACCTCAAGCACATGCTGCACAACGCCTGGGCCATGCGCTGGTACTACGCAACCCTAATTATCCCGCTCGCGTGCGTAGTGGGGTGGTAGGAGATCGAAATGGAGCTGATAGAAGAATGGCGTCCCGTTGTTGGATACGAAACTCGCTATGAGGTTAGCAACATAGGTAGAGTTCGATCGCTAGCGGGTCGTCACGGACCATATCCAGCGCCTAGAGTGCTTCAGCCCGGGAGAACAAACGGCTATCCATACGTGAACCTACTTCTGCGTGGCATCCAAAAAACCCATTGCATACACCGATTAGTTGCACGGGCTTTCTGCTTCGGATACTCGCCAGGCATGCACGTGAATCATAAAAACGGAGTGCGCCATGACAACCGAGTACAAAACCTGGAATGGGTAACGCCTACCGAAAACCAACGCCATTCATGGCGTGAGCTAGGCAGAAAAGGGACCGCAACCGGCAAGACTGGGGCGGCCCATAACAGAAGCCGAGCCGTGACCGTTATGACACCAGCTGGATCGGTTCTTTACTTTGGGAGCCAACGTGAAGCTGCACGCTCTCTAGGAGTAAACCAAGCCAGCATATCCGCCTGTATTACAGGACGCCAAAAGCAAGTCCGAGGTTATTTGATTTATCGATCTAAATCCGGAGGTCAGGATGAGTAATTGGCACGGAGACGAACAGTACGAAGTCCTCACTGCCACCGTGCAGGACGTATGCCAGACGCTGGGCAACCCTGCTAGCTGGGACGCAGACGGGCATGACGCGCTGTGGTGGACCAAGCGGCTGGAGGATGCGGACTTCTTCGCAAATCTCGGGCATGCGGATCATCTGGCGATCTTGCAGGCGGTGATGAACAGTAATTCGCAGTGGGTGCTTCACCTACAGCGCGACATCAAGCACGCGATCAAGACTGAATTGGAGGGTTAGATGGGCGACATGGGAGATTACTGGCGAGACGTGAAGCCAGCCCTTAAAGAACGCAGCCAGCAGAAGCGCGCATCCAACCGCCAGAACGGCGCTGCACAACTGCTCGCAGCAGGCTTCTCGTTTGAAAGCAGGAACGGCGGCGCACATCTAATTGTTCAGGCTAAAGATCATGTTGTGGATTACTGGCCCGGAACCGGGAAATGGGCGACACGAGGTTTCAAATTCGGCTTGATTGGGCGCGGTATCGCCCGACTGCTAGACCACCTAAGGAAGCAGACATGACCCGCCTACTCCGCAAGATCCTCCAAGCCGATGCCCACTCGTTAGTGGGCATTTTCTCGATCATCTGCGCCCTCGTAGGCGCCCTGGCATGCGTCCAACAGGCCGACCAAGAATCCGCCGAACGTTGGGCGAAGGACGGCGGGACCCGATACGCCGCAAAGGAATAGACATGTCCAAGACACACTGGAAGCTCCTGATCAACCCTGACTACATCGGAGCCTACGCGCTGGAAGAAGGTCAGGACCTGACGGTGACGATTGACTGGGTGCAACAGGAAACGGTCACCGGGACGGGCGGCAAGAAAGAAGACTGCACGGTTGCCCACCTAGTGGGCCAGAAGCCGATGATCTTGAACGTCACCAATTCCAAGATGATCGCCAAGCTGTACGGACCTTACATCGAGGACTGGGCCGGTAAGCCGATCACGCTGTATGCCAGCACTACGAAGCTGGCCGGGGAAACCGTGGAATGCCTGCGGGTCCGTCCGAAGGTGACGGTGAAGAAGCCGCCGACCATCAATGCTGAGCGGTTCAGCAAGGCCATCCAGTCGATCAAGGAAGGCTCCTACACCACGGACAAGCTGCGGGCCAACTTCAGCCTGACGCCTGAACAGGAAAAGGAACTTGAGGAGGCGCTAGGTGAAGCCACTGTTTAAGGTCCGCTGCTCGTCCCTCAGCACGATCATGACCGACCCGAAGACAAAGGGAGCGGTGCTGTCTGAAGGAGCCAAGACGTACTTAGAAGGGGTGGCGAAGGAACTGGTCTACGGCTACACCTACTGCCCCACGGCCAAGTACATGGAGAAAGGCACGCTTGTAGAGGATCAGTCCATCGCCCTCTACAACTCGGTCTTCTTCACCAACCACACCAAGAACACGGAGCGTCGGGAAACCGAATTCTTGACCGGTGAATGCGACATCTTCACCGGCTCCAAGATCATCGACATCAAGTCAGCATGGTCACTCTACACCTTCCCTGCCACTGCCGCCATGGGAGCCAGCAAGGAGTACGAATGGCAAATGCGCGGCTACATGAGGCTGTGGGACGTGGACGAGGCTGAGGTTGCCTACTGCCTCGTAAACACGCCTGATGAGCTGGTGGGCTACGAGGATCCGGACCTTCACTACGTTGACCACATCGACGAGGTTCTGCGCATAACCCGGGTCCAGTACACCCGGGACCGAGAACTGGAAGACAAGATGGAAGCCCGCGCCTTAGCGGCCCAGCAGTACGTCATTGAAGCCATGCAGCGCATTGGCGAAGAACACCAAGGATAGACCATGGCATCGGTTAACAAAGTAATTTTGGTCGGAAATCTAGGCCGCGATCCTGAAGTTCGCTACAGCCCTGACGGTGGAGCTATCTGCAATATGTCCGTGGCTACCACATCGTCTTGGAAAGACAAGACCTCGGGGGAGAAACGTGAAGAGGTCGAGTGGCATCGAGTCGTCATGTACAACCGTCTCGCTGAAATTGCGGGTGAGTACCTGAAGAAGGGCCGCGCAGTCTACATCGAAGGCCGGTTGAAGACCCGAAAATGGCAGGACAAAGATACAGGCGCGGATCGCTATGCGACCGAGGTTGTAGCCGACCAGATGCAAATGCTGGGCGGCAAGGGCGACGAAGTAGACCGCGCCCCATCGCAGCGCCCCGCCCCGAAGCAGACCCAACGCCAAGCCCCCGCCCAGCCTGGCGGCTACGACGACGCGGATCCCCCTCCGTTCTGATCCCCGGAAGCTCCCAGCACAACCCACCTGGAACCCTCAGCATCCGCTGGGGGCTGCCACCCTATTCCTTGGGAGAAGTCTGATGATTCCGAAAAATACATCTTTCTCCGTTGAAGAAATCCGCGCAACCTTTTTGCACAAAGACGGCCAGCTTTATTGGAATGTGGCCAAACAAAGAGTCAAGAAAGGCATGAGGGCTGGGTGCCTCGACAGACAAGGTTATGTAGTTCTGGTTTACAGAGGAAGCTTCCTCCAAGCACATCGCCTGATATGGGTTATCGAGCATGGCTATTGGCCTGATGAGATTGACCACATCAATGGCGACCGAGCAGATAACCGACTCTCGAACTTGAGAGCGTGCAACCGCCAGCAAAACATGGCTAACCGCACTTTCTCTCGACAGGGCCGCAAAGGAACCAGATGGATCCCCTCAATTCAAAAATTCCAGGCCTACGTGGCCGGGAAATACGTGGGGACTTACAAAACAGTGGAAGAGGCTGCTCGAGCCTATGACGAAGCGGCAATCGCCAAGTGGGGAGAGTTTGCCAAGACAAACTACCCGCAATCCGAGAAGGTTCCTAGCTATGAACCCCGCCATCCCGCCTAACGGAGCAGATATGGACCTCGCGCAACAACTCGAGCAAGCCGACGCAGACCGCGTTGACGGCATCACGACCGACAAGCAGTACATGGAGCGCCGTGCCGAGATTGTGGCGCGGGCCGTGGACTTCGACGACCTGATTATGCAAGCCAAGGAGCGTGCGCTCCTGAGGGGGATGTGATGGATAGCTACGAAATGCCTGAACCGGATGAAGCCATCGTTGAGCGGGTGCTGATGCGTTGGGGGCTTGCTGGCTTCGCTGTTGGCCTCGTCGTGCTGTGTACCGCCATCGTTTATGTCAGCCACCGCCTTGCATCCATCCTTTTCCCTGGAGCGTGAACAAATGACCCAACAATGGAACGCCGAAGCGTTGCGCGAATCACTGCTTTGGACGGCCAGCAGCTTGGCGGCGCTGGGCAAAGAGCAGGATGTGATCGTGCTGGAAGGTCGTCGCCGCACCGTTGCCGAGATTCTGGACGAGGCGAACGACGCGCTCGAAGTGGACACCCCTCCCGCCAGCGCACAGGACGATGCGAAGGACGAGCGGCAGGCGCAGCCCATCAAGCTGGTGCACCTGGCCGTCGCCGAGGATGGCGGCATCCGCTTCATTACGGGCCGCAAGTTGCCGGACGGCATCGAAAGCTGCGAGTTGTACGCGATGCCCGACTACGGACGAGCGCCTGCTGAATTGTTCCACGCTCCCGCTGCTGGCGACGCGCGGTCGCCAGTCCTCAACATCGAGGCCGCTGCGAAAGCGTTGGCCGAATGCATGGACTACCCGTGGGCGCACATGCCCGAGCAGGGTCGCGCTGCCATGCGTGAACACGCTCAGACCGTGATCCGCGCAGCCTCTCAGCAGCAGGAGGGGTAGACATGGACCAGATCGAAGACAGCGGTCAGTTGACGCTTCTGGATTCCGCCGCACCGGATGGGTGCGGGACCGAGGATAGCAACCCCGGTATTGGAAAGGGTGCGGTAGCGACGCACCACGAGTCGGCTCAGACGATGGCGCATGACGGCTCTGCGAGCGGCGTATCCGCTCAACCGTCTCCCAAGATTGCAGAGCTTCTGATGATGGGTCCGGACGAGACGACGCCTATGCCGTCATTCGATGCTACCAAGGTATTCCTGCGTGAATACTACCTACATAGCCGGTTCGAGGGCCGTGATGGCCCAGCCTGGAGCCGCAACTATTCGGACGTGGTGACACGCAGCAAGTTGGAAGATCTGACCATCCACGCCATCACGGGCGTGAGCATGTACGACTGCAACCGTGGCCGTGCTGTCTGGTTCGATCGCTCTCTAACCGTTCTGAATCCTGATGAAGCGCCGGCGCAGATCCAGAAGCACCCGGGCAACCTCACACACATCTACGGACAATCGCTATGACCACCCACACCCCCGCCCCGGCGCAGGCAGCCGAGCAGATTCTCGACGCGATCCGCTCGGCCGGATACCGCGACCATCCGACCAACATCGAGCGAAAGCGCGTCGACGCCATCATCAGCGCGGTCACTCCCCTGCTGTCCAAGCTGCGCGCCCCTGTAGCCGATGAGCGGGACCGTAACGCCACTATCAGCGAAGTGGTTGGGCTGTGCAACCGCATCCCCGGCGCTACCACATGGAACGCCGCTGAGTTCATGTACGACGAAATGCACCGCCGCGCCGCCCTGGCAAGCGCCCCTGTAGCCGGGGAGGCGCAGCACTCGGACGATGCGGCCGTTGATCGGTTTGCCGTCGCCATGAAAGCCAAGCTCGCGGCGAAACGCGCGGCAGGCCGGGGCGGCTGGGACGACAAAGCGCAGTGCAGCAACGAATGGCTGTCGTCATTACTTCGCCAGCACCTGGAAAAGGGAGATCCGCTGGACGTGGCCAATTTCGCCATGATGCTGCACCAGCGCGGCGAGCGCATTATTCCCTACAGGGACGCGCCCGAGGCCAGCGAGGCGGTAAATGCCGCGATGGCGGACGAGTATCGACGCTGGATCGACTACTACCACCAGGGCCGGGACTACGACGATTTCCTCAAGGAGTGCGTCTATGGACATAAGCCCGCGCCTGTGGACACAAGCTCTGGACTTAATGCTGTGCCCCAGGCCAGCGAGGCGCAATGCTCCTGCCCCAGCGGCGACGGCTCCGTGCGTCATCCGTGCGCGGTGCATCCACAGGCCAGCGAGGCGGTGCGCGATGCCGACCGCCAACAGGCAAGTGCGCCACTTCTCAAGGCTGCTCGGCGTGCAGTTCTCGCACTCGCTGCTGCCGCAGAGCGTGACCCTGCATTCCAGGGCGATTACGACGCGTTGAGTGCCGCCCTGTCCGCGCAACCGGGCGCGCAGAAGAACGGAGGCGGCGATGGACGATAAGACCACTGAGTGGCTCAAGAGCCTCCAATATTTGCCGGAAGGCCTGCGCGACTTCCATGACCAGAAGGATGTATTCAAGGCCATGCACGACATCATCAACGTGCAGGGACATGAGTATGCGCGCTCCGTCGATTGGGTCACCGGGCAATGCTACGTGATCGATATCTTCCTGTGGTTCATGGCGCGCCGTGGCTACACGCTCCAGCGCAGCCGCGCCAAGGTGCCCTTCCGTGACCTGCATGAAGACGTGGCGAACGCTCGAACGCAGCGACTTTCCAAGGGGCTGCCAATCCAGGCCCACCCCGACCACAAGGACGGAGGCGCCGTTTATGAATGAGCTGAAACCTTGCCCTTTCTGCGGCTCCAAAGCTTTCGCCACCTACAAGACCGACGACAGAGACATATGCCGTCATTCCGTGCATTGCCTCGGTCGCTGCGGCGCACAGATGGGCGGCAGTTTCATCACTCACTACAGCGAGGAAAGCGCCGTCAACGCGTGGAACCGCCGCGCACCTGACGCCCGCCTGGCCGCCCAGCTCCGCGAGTGCGCCGAAACCCTCGGGGCCGACCAGATCGACGAGCAGCGCGCCATGCGGTCCTATGCCGATTCGGTCAAGCTGCTGGATGAATTGAAGGAGAAATGATGCGTAAGGAAGACTTGGACGCCATAGCCACCCGCGAGGCGCACTGCAAGCCCTATGGCTCTGCGGTGACGCTCAGTATTGGAGAGCGAGACGAGCTGGTGGCGCTGGCGAGGGATGGGATGCGGTATCGGCACATTCGCCCCGGGAATGCCTTGGTCTGGTGCCAAGCCGGAGATGATCTTCTCGACGGGGAAGAACTAGATTCAGCCATAGACGCCGAGATGGCGAAGATTGAACAGCCCGCCTAGCGCGGGCTTTGTTTTGGAGCCTGGAAATGGAAGAACACTTCAAGGAAGTCGTGGACTGGGTTGGCGAGAACTATCCCGCCTACAAGGGATGGCGCATGCGGTCTTTCGCATGGGAATACGATATCGCGTCCAGCGCTCAAGAGATCGTCAATGCCGCTGATGACGCTATTGAACGTGGTGACGATGTACGTCGGTCCGACTTCGATGGGATCGTAGAGAGAGTCATCCCGCCCGAAGGCTACGCCTACATCACCTTCCAGAAAGACAACACCAGGGTTGGGATAAACGTTCCCTGCCACGTGTTCCAGAAGCAACCCCAGCCCGACTAACCCTCGGGCTTTATTTTGGAGGTGGTATGCGACGTTACCGCGCCCTACGGAAGCTTGGATGCGGCTGGTTCACGTCCGGCTTCATCGCGTGGTTGAACTTCCTGTTCAACGTGCCGGAGAACGAAATCCGGTTCATGCACCTGACCATTGAGATGGAAGACTGATATGGCACTCAAACTCAACGTGGAGTTAGACGACTCTGCAATCCTAGCCGCGCTTAAAGGGGCGAGCCATGCCGATCTGGAAAAGCTGATCTTCGACATAGATCTAAGCGTGAGCGAGAAGACTTTTACCGTAGGCGTCATCAGGCTATTGATAGAGAGTCTTCAATCAGAAGGCCTCTTTGTCACCCCGCAGGAGATCGGTCTAGACCTCGAGTGACAGTCAGACCACGGAAGTACATCCAGCCCGCTTACAGCGGGCTTTGTTTTTGGAGGCGATATGGATACGTTTTTGAGCGCCGAAGAGATGGCAGAACTCACCGGCATCAAGACCGGTAAGCGCATCAAGGGCAAGACCGTTCACCGCGAGCAGTTGCAGGCCGAGTGCCTGCGCACGATGGGCATCCCGTTCTACCTGAACGCTCGCGGACGCCCGGTAGTCGTCCGAGCCAATATCATGGGCAGGCCAAGCGCAGAGCAACCTAAGCCCGCCTGGCAGCCACGAGTTTTGAGAGCAGCCTGATATGGGCCGAAAACCTTATAAGCACAGCAACCTGCCGCCTCGAATGCGCGCCCGAAAGCAGAAGAGCGGCAGGATCTACTATTACTACGACATGGGCGGGCGCCCTCGTGTGGAAGTGCCGCTTGGGCCGGACTTGGTGGAAGCCGTCAGGAAATGGGCGGATCTGGAGCGAGATAACGTACCATCATCCGCCCCGGTGCCGACTTTCCGATATGCGGCAGAACGCTACATCCGTGATGTGTTGGTGACGAAAGCGCCTAGAACCCAGGCCGACAACATGAAGGAATTCGCGGTCCTGTACAAGTTCTTCGATGATCCGCCAGCTCCCCTAGATGTCATCAAACCGCAGATGGTCAAGCAGTACATGGCTTGGCGTAGCGATATCTCCCGGGCGTGGTACATAAAAAAGGGGCGTGAGATCCCACCAAACCCGGGCCACGTCCGAGCCAACCGGGAAATCGCCCTATTCAGCCACGTGTTCAACTTTGCCAGGGAAGTTGGAATTACCGACGCGCCGAACCCTTGCGCAGGCGTCCGCAAGAACCGGGAATCCGGGCGGGACGTGTACGTAGAGGACGACGTGTTTAAGCGCGTTTGGGCGAAGGCAGACGGGCCTACCAGAGACGCCATGGATCTGGCCTATCTCACCGGCCAGCGCCCGGCCGACACCTTGAAGTTCGACGAGCGGGATATCCGGGATGGGATGCTTCACCTAGGCCAGAACAAGACCGGGAAGAAGCTGCGGATCAGCGTCGAAGGGGAATTAGCAAAGGTGATCGCCCGCATCCGCGCCCGCAAGGCCGGATACAAGGTGACGTCTACCGCGCTCGTTGTGAACGAGTCCGGGCAGCGTCTAGGGTATGACGCGCTGCGCCAGAGGTTCTATGCTGCGCGGGAAGATGCTGGAGTGCCGAAGGAGGGCTTTCAGTTCCGAGACCTCCGGGCAAAGGCAGGCACCGACACGGCTGAGTCGTCCGGCGATATCCGTCAGGCACAGCGCCAACTCGGGCACAAATCCATCCAGATGACCGAGCATTACGTGAGGGAGCGCAAGGGCGATAAGGTCGGCCCTACCCGCTAAAACCCGCTCCGCAACCGGAAGACGACACAAGCAAACATGCGGCCTCTAGCTGCGCATTTGATGACCAGTTGCGGAGCGGGAATCGGACCTACAGCGTTGATTTAATTGGCCTTTGGCATGGAATCATAATCCGCAGGTCCCCTGTTCGAATCAGGGATGCGCCACCAAAGAATTCAAAAAGGCCCGCACATTGTGCGGGCCTTTTTCGTTGGGCACGCATTTGACGCTGTACTCAGTACCGCTTTGGCACACGATCTCTCGCGCTTGCATGACCCTCCGTACGATTGGCCATAGCCAAAGTCGACAGCCTTCCGTATCCAGCAGGATACGCACTGAGTTGACTTATCGTATCCACAGGGATACATTTCATTGGCCGCGACAAGCCCGGGGGGTGTTAAAGATGTTAGGTGCCAGAGATGAAAGAACTGGAAAGCACCGAAGACTATGACGAGTTCGAAGCAGATTTGAAGGATCTGCGGGCTCGCGCAAGAATCCAGGCACGAATTCAACGGCTGCGTGCCGGCAATCCGGGTGATCACCGAAATCTTGAAAAAGGGGTATCGGAACTTCGGATTGATGTCGGACCGGGGTACAGGGTCTATTACACGCAGCGGCAGGACGGGACGCTTGTGATCCTCCTCGCAGGAGGCAGCAAGTCGACGCAACAAGCTGACATTGCAAGAGCTTACCGCTTGGCCGCGAGCCTTTGATCTCTTGCCTTGGAACGAAGTTGAGGCGTGATTGCACGAGCAGCAAACACGCTGTGGAAATCAGGCTCCACAAGATCAGGAGCAGAAACATGGCAAAGCTACAAACGAAAAAATACGACATCGCAGAGCGGCTCCGCACCCCTGAAGAGATGGCGCTTTATCTGGACGCCTGCATCGAGGAATGTGATGGCGATGCGGCGTTCATTGCAAAAGCGCTGGGAGATATCGCTCGCGCGCAAGGGATGACGAAGATCGCTAAGGACACGGGCATGTCCCGCGAAAGCTTATATAAGGCGCTTTCCGGCGAGCGGTCCCCCGACTTCGCGACGATTCTCAAGGTCATGGGTGCTTTGGGGATTTCTTTCCGCGCAGCCGCCGCTACCCGTTCGACTGTTGACGCCGCGGCTTTTGGGAACATCAGCTGCTCCGGATAACGCTTGACCTAAGCACGCTTGCGTCGAGCGCGCATTTCGAAGATGCCCCGGCAACGGACTCATAATCCTTTGGTGACGAACCGAGCCAAAAGAATCGAGCGTCAAAAACAAAAAAGGCCCGCACACCGTGCGGGCCTTTTTCATTCGGACAATACAGGCCTTAACCCATCAAGTCCGGTACACCGTATCGCGCCGGCGGCCGCCCCACGTCGCAGCCAGACTTGCCACGAACGCGCCTATCAGCATCGACGCAAACCCCCACAACGCAAACGCTGCCGCAGCCTTGCGTGCCGTGTCCGCCGCTTCCTTGGCCTTTTGCTTGGCCTCCTCGGCGGTCTTCTTGGCGTTCTGGATCGCCTCGTCGACGCGGCGTTGGGCCACGGCGGGTTCCACGCCGGCCTGCGCCGCAACGACCTTCACCACATAGTCGCGATCAGCGGGCGTCATCTCGCCGCGCGTGATGCTCATGGCGACGACGCGGCCGACTTCGGCGCGCGCCGCTTCGGGGTCGGTGTTGGCCTCGGGACGTTCCGAGCGCATCAGGGTGTCGGTGAGATAGTCGGTGGCGCGTTCCATGCCGCCGCCATTGCTTGCCCCCGCCGCGCCGGCCGTCGCGGCCGCAGTCGCCGCAGTGCCGGCAGTGGCCGCGACCGATGCGCCAGCCTTGGCCGCGCCCGATGCCATGGACGCCAGCGCAGACCCCAGCAGCGCAGCGCTGACGACGGCGCTCAGCGCCCAGACCAGGAAGCCATGCGCGGTGTCGCGGAAGTAGACCTCGTCCGAGTGCACGTCGACCCACTTGGTGCGCAGACGTCCGGCGACATAGCCGCCGATGCCGTAAGAGAGGATCTGAGTGATCAGCATCCACACGATGATGCCGATGCCGATGGTGGGGGCGGACACGCCCTCGTCGCCCCACGGCGATACGGACAGGAAACCCAGGCCGGTGCCACCGGCGAACAACGCGAGCGAGAGCGCGGCGGCGATCACCGCGCCGGCGAAGACCGCCGCCCACGACACGGCCGAAATGGCGGACTCACGTGGAGGCACGCCATCGGCATATGGCTGGCTCAATGAAGACGTATTTTGCATGATCGATCCTTGTCCAGAGTCTTACGCAACCGCGCGGACGCGGGCGCCAAAGCGGGAATGACGAACCGGCCTTCAGTGCCAGAACAGCGCCAATAAAATGATGATGGGAATGGGCACGCCAAGCAGCCACAACAGGATGGAGCGCATGGAAACCTCCTTGCTTCGATGAATGGATCTGAGTGAAGTGACGCCGGCCGCAATCAGGCCAGGTCGATGGTGCCCGGGGCGCGGGGATCCGGCGCGGGCGGCGTGGGGTCGATGACGTCGGGATTGTCGGTGGGACGCCCCGGGTCCGGACGCGGATCGTCCGCAGGGGCGGTGCCAGGAAGCGCCGGATCGTCGGGCGTGAGATCGTCCGGCTGACCGGGTTCTCGATGCGGGATCTGGGACATGATTGCCTCTCCTCAAGCAGCGCAAGACGCGCTTCGGTTGAGCATCAGCAAATGGCGTGCCTGAGACCCTTCAGGGGTTCAACACCGTCGAGCAAAACGAGAAAGCCGTCAGGCCTTGCGTTTGCTGCCGGCGGCGGCAGCGGTGCGTTCGGGCGCCTCGTCCGCTAGAAAAGCGACAACCGCGGCCTTGCCGGCCGCAGAGGCCTCATCCTGGCTGGCGTATCGCTTGTCCGAGTAATTGGTGCTGCGCACATTGCCGGATGCAGGATCCAGCAGGGTGATGATCCATGCGAATTCACCTGGCGCAAGCTGGCGGACCTGCAGGGTGGCGCGCGTGCCGGGGCGTAGTTCTTGCGGCATCTGGCGGCCTCTTCCGTGTTTCGATCACGCCATCGTAGCGCAAACGCAGGGGGACGCCACGGTCGGACGCGGCGTATGAAAAATGCTGCGCTTGCACACAATTTTCATGCTGCAGACTGCGCGGCTATTCCGCCACAAAGCGCCCTTCCTGCAAGGAAAACCCTAGGGTGCAGTCCTGCAATACAGGCGCACAATCGTTTCAAACAACAAGACCGCTCAGCGGCGCCGAATCCCCTAAATCAGGCGAGGACGGAGACAACATGACTTACGTCGCAGTTTTCATGAGCTGTTTGATGGTTATGGGTATCGTCGCGTTGGTGATTCAAACGATACGAAGCGCGGGGCCCGAGCCCTGGCTGAAGATATCGGCGGCGATTGTCAGTTCCACCTTTGCATCGCTGATGCTGGTCCCGTTGGGGTTCGCCGTGGCCCTGACGATGCTCGTCGAGTAGTCTCTCCCACCGAAGGTCAGGCCCGGACTATCCGTTACGGGCCGGTCTGCCGCGGGTTGCCGCCCAACACAACAATGAACCGGCGGTGACCATCGCCACGCCCTGCCAGAACGACAGGGTGAGCGGCGTCGCCAACCATAGCGCGGCAAAGAAGGTGGAGAAGACCGGCGTGAAGTACGACGCGGTGGCCAGCAACGTCAGGTTGCCTCGCAGTATCCCCACGTTCCAGAATGCGTAGCCGCTGGCCATTGCGCCGCCGGCCACGCATAGCTCGATCGTGGCTGGCGCCGTGAACGCAAGCGCGGGTTCCGCGCTGATTGCGTATTTGATCCACAGGACAGTAGCGGTCAGCACGAAAAACAGCGCGACCCCGTTCTTGCCGTCGGCAAAGCGCTTGGTCACGTTGCAATACACGGCCCAGATGATGGCGCCGCTGAACGCCAATCCATAACTGAGAGGATTGCTCGACACATTGGCGACGGTGCGTTCATATGACAGCCCGCCGGCTCCGCCCACGACCCACACGATGCCGCACACCGACAACAAGATGCCCGGCGCCACCCAGATGCTTGCCCGCTGGCCGTTGATGAGCATGGCAAACACCACCGTCAGGCACGGCCACAGATAGTTGACGATGCCCAACTCGATGGCTTGCCCGCGATCGGCTGCGAATCCCAGCGACAGCGACAGGCATATCTCATAAGCGACGAACAGCAGGCTGCCCACGATGAGATAGGACCGGGGGAAGGTGCGCAGCTTGGGAAAGCCCAGCAGCAATACGAGGAAGATCGAACCCACCGTATAGATGAGCGCGGCGCCGCCGATCGGGCCAAAGTTTTCACTGACGCCACGAATCAATCCGACGACCGCGCCCCACAGCAGGATTGCCAGCAAACCGAGGGAAGTGGCCGCATTCCGGCCAGAATTCAATTGCATTACCGTTTCCGATTGCGCGACGCGCCAGCCCGATAATCAGGCCGGCCCGGCGCCAAGGCGGCAAGTTTAGCGAAAACCGAACGGAGAAATCGCGTCATGGCTATTTCCACACGCAGGCTGAGCGACGTGCTGGCAAGCACGGATTCGGGGCGGCTCTACCGCATTGAAGTGTTCTTGCGGGCGGAAGATGCGGGAGCCGACCTCCTGCCGCGAACCGGCAGGCGCTACATATTCAGGACGTCTGAAGGCGACTCCGTCATCGCGCTGGACGACAAGCGCTACCGCCTGGGGTCCGGCGAGGTGCTCACTGCCCTGACGCCGCGCGGCGACACCTGACACGCCGGCCCGGCGGCACACCTGACACGCCGGCCCGGCGGCGGCTACTGGTCCAGCGCCACCCGCCGCTTGCCCAGGCCCTTGGCCCGGTACAACGCCACGTCCGCGCGCTCGAGCAACTGCAGCATCGTGGTGCCCGATTGCGGATACACGGCAATGCCGACGCTCGCAGACACCGC
>Ga0213821_1000114_pt1 | contig 53775 bp, 59 predicted proteins | sample MC6MC0909MG_FD_179894 | JGI IMG/M metagenome (GOLD analysis project Ga0213821, IMG submission 179894) | Enriched soil aggregate microbial communities from Iowa State University, Ames, United States - MC6-MC0909-MG | ecosystem: Environmental > Terrestrial > Soil > Unclassified | place: USA: Iowa...
GACCGAAGCGACCTCGAGGGGCTAGGCGCTGCAGCTAGACGGGCTCCAGGACCTCCCCGCGGAAAGCGAGTGCCCGGAGCGGAAATCAACAGGCCCATTTGCAGGGACCATCAATAAATTTAGTATTTTCTGACAAAATAAAAATTTGCCGAGAAAATACTCTTTCTCGACAATCTGAGGTGATACTGTAATCACCTTTTTCTTATTATCTAAATCTGACACCTAGAGGTTTTCCCTATTCTTTAATGTTCTGTTTTTTGGATAAAATTTTGAGTATAATATTTTTGATATACCCCGACACCAAGATGAGTATAATCTTTATTTAATAACGTTTCCCTGTGCACCTTACTATTTAGCCACCCCTCCACCACGGCTGGGCCATCTGAATAATTTGCTGCAATATTTTCACCGGCAGCAAGGTATGCGACTTTTGCTGTTTTTAATCGATTAGTCAGGTCGCCAAATCTCTTAGATGTATGGGAAAAATCATTATTTTCAGCCATATCCTTACTGTGCCCGTAAGCAACTTCAGCTGTCATCTCATCCCAGATTAACGGTTTTAAATTATTCTTAACTCGTATGACATTAGTGATATCAAAAATCTCCTGAGCCATGCCTTTTTCAATCAACTTCCATGCATCCTCATTAGGTTCATCTGCTTTAATCAAATCTCCACGGTAAACAAGTTCGTAAGGACGCTGTTTAATTAGTGTTTCTGCACTCATAAAGCGGACACTTGATAGGTTGCCAGTAAACTTATCGATATAGAGTTGGGCATAAATATCCCCAATTTTAACCATTGGGCGAAGATTTAAATCGGTATCATTCAGTTCAAATCGGTAGGAGTTTCCGTTTACTTCTAGATTAATATTTGTATCAAAAAATTGCGTATTAAAGATTTCCTCTACCGGTTGTCCGATTTCATACGGAGAAACATCTAGAGTTTCTCCAATCGCAAAAATTGTCACGACCTGATTATTTTCGACCCCTACCTGTAAATACCGGTTATAATTCTGATTATAAATATACCATTGATACCCATACATCGATTCATCAATTCTTTCGGGGGTCCCTAATTCCTTTTCTAACACAGTAACATCTTGCCCAATCAATAATGCTAAACCTTCTTTTGGTTTTTCTAAGGATGTTTTATTAACTGTCTGATTATTAGGACCTTGAGGCAAAGATTGTTTCATTTCTAAAGTATGATCTTCTTTAATCATAATATTACTATCATTTTTTTCATTTATGCTAACATAAAAACCAATTGTTAAAAAAACAACTGAAAGTATCAGAATTCTAAAAAGAGTACGCAGAGGCATTCACCCTCTCTATTCCTTTTTCTATCATTATATATAAGGATAATTAATTATATCACCTATATCCAGATTAGTAAGTGGCATTATCATAAATGTCTATTTATTAACAAAATAAAAATAAAACAGGTACTCTTTGTACCTGTTTTATTGAAAAATGTTATTAATTTATAATAAAACTAGTGTTGTACACCATTATAGTTTTGCTCGGAAATTTCTGTCAATGCCTCCTTTGCCTGGTCATCCGTTAATTCGCGGATTGCAAAATCACCAAGTGAAACGATTCCTATTAAATTTCCATTATCCACCACAGGTAAACGGCGAATTTGATGCTCAGCCATTAACTTTGCTGCTTCCTTACTAGAAGTGTCAGGAGTAACAGTTACCAGTGTCTTACTCATAATGTCTTCTACCTTAGTAGAACCTGGATGTTTTTCAGCCACTCCTCTGATTACGATATCTCTGTCTGTAATCATGCCGACAAGCTTTTCCTGATCGACAATTGGGATGGCTCCTACGTTAAGGTCTTTCATTTTTACTGCAACTTCAAACATATTATCTAATAATGTACAACTTTCTACATTTTCTGTCATAATTTCACGTATTTCTTCCATCTTTTAACCTCCAATGGTTTTTAATTTCAGTTAACATTATTATGGTTTTCAAAGCGTGAATGTTTTATTCGATTAATCTATTCATTGCAAGTTGAAACAATTTCAACTATTATTATAATGAATTATACTTGCTGTAATACCATTATCGAAAACATAGGGGTAAGGTCATCTTTTTTAGGAGGGATTAATTAATGAAATTCGAGAATACTGGAATTGAAAAATTAAAAGCGGATTTGAACCGTTTAGATGAGGTCATGAATGATCACGGTTTGATTCGTGCAGGGCAATGGGACTACGAGCGTGTTACATATGACCGCAAGTTTGAATTAAAGGAAGGGGTATTTTACCTTCGTGTCCAAGGTTATTCGATTGAAGGTGACGTCGATACATTTAAAGCAATCATTCAATTGATGACACCTATTTTAGGTAAACATTATTATCCACATGGCGTCGAGTATGGTGAAGGAGAAAACTTCCCAGCTTCCTTAGTGAATCAATGCAAAAAGATCCTCGAAACTGTAAAAGAAGAAGTTAGTAAGTTTGCATTATAATTCAGAAAAAGAAGGGCGTACAGATTTTTATCCGTGCACCCTTCTTTTTAGCATTTTTTGAAAATAATCATAAAATAAACATGCTCTTTCCACTAACAAATAATATATGAATTTTCAACTTTTCTATTCTAGCAGGATTATTTTCTTCAGGGATCCTATATTAAAGACCAAGAATCGCTTTGATCAACGAAGTTGTCTCGCCTCCATGATAAAAAACATACAATAAAAGATAGACCGCTACTCCTGTAATTGCGGTAAAGAACCAAATGATACTGGTTATAGGTCCCAGCTTACGGTGGACGGAAAGCTTATTCTTATAACCTGTTAGTAAAGAAACAATCCCGAATACCGCCCCGATTGTTGCTAAAGTGATATGAAAAACCAAAAATATTGTGTAATAAATTTTTATATCTTCTGGTCCGCCAAAAGAAGTGTTCCCAATAAAAATTGTCCGTGAAGCATAAATAATAAAAAAGATAAGTGCAAAAACCCCGGCAATAAACATCGTCTTTTTATGGGCTTCAATTTTTCTTTGTTTTATTTGCCACCAGCCAATCGCTACTGTAATAGCGCTTAAAACAATAAAAGAAGTACTGATTGTAGGTAAAATCGGTAAAGAATTCATTCATAGGTCCTCTCTTTTTATATATTCTATCCTCATTGTAGTGTAGTTCCCTATCCATTTCAATAATACTAGCAATTTTATAAAAAAACTATCTTCTGTTTCAACTCACAACCCAATCTTGGCAAAAAAAAAATCTCCCAATTGAATGGGAGTTTATTCAACAAGATTAGGATTTAAGATTTGCTTCTTCAATTCACGTTCAGATTCTTCTTGATCTTTACGATACCATTCAAAAAATACTCGAGATAAAATAACAGCATAAATGGTTTCCTGAATAATCTTCATCACTACACCGCCCAGCCGTTGGTCATCAACCAATGACATTGAGCTAAATAACTCAGGTCCACTTAGGTTCAAATTTGAAAATGTGGAGGGTCCTACACATAGACTCATTACTTTTCCCCAAATATCCGGGTCATGGTACGTTGCATATAATGAAGAATCTGAAAAAATAATCAGTGCACAAGCAGGTGTGATTAACATACTATTTGCAAATAAATAGGCCACTTTTTTAATCCCACTTAATGGTTGATACTCCGAAAGCGGACTGATTAATGACCACCACATACATACAGATAAAAGGAATAAAAGAATCGAGTACCCGCCATGGTAATACCGATTTTGCATGATGTGATCAAAAATAATTGGGATATGGTAAAAGGAAAAGAAACCGTTAAATAAAAGCAATGCCACAACAGGTTTTGTAAAAAGCTTAAATAAAGGTTTGATCATCTTTAATTGAAGTATACTTCTCCACAACCACTGTGGGATCGATAAAATAAACAGTGGAGGAATCAGTAATACTAAAATAACCATCGTAATCCCATGGATATAAAACATTAGATGTCCCATTAAATCAAGTGGTGAACCTTTAATCGCATACAATAATAGCATTGCTGTCAAAAATAACGCAGCTTGTTTTCCTGTCAGTGGTTCACTATCACGAAACTTCGATCTAAATGTAATCGTAATTAGAAAATAGGCAGCAGTCAGTGCAAGTAAGATTAACAAAAAGTACGGGCTCCAAAGGGCTTTAAATCCAAAAATATCTAATGTAAGCACCTTGATATCACCTCAATATATAGTAAAAGAAATCTTATCTTTATTATAGTCATAGAAAAATTCGAATGCAAAAAATCAAATTACAAATAGACTAGTGTTTTCTATACTTAAAAAGAAAATCGGCTTTAAGCCGATTTTCTTTCTTGAACATTACCACCAGACAACGGTAAGAAAAGCCAATATCCCAGTTAATCCAACAAACAATCCGGAAAATAGAAACAATGTTGGAGCTTCATGGCCTTTATGACTCATATGCATGAAGTAAAATAATTGAAATACAACTTGGACTGCCGCCAATAAAAGAATAAATGGTACTGTAAACCATGCAGTAAATCCTTTCATTGCTACAGCTGCAAATGCTACTAATGTTAAGAAAATCATCAACGTAAAGGAAATAATTTGATAGCGCATTTCCTCCGCGCTCTTTCTGCGGCGATATTCAATATCGACGCTTGGGTTGCCTGAGCTTAATGGCTGATTTGTCATTTTATCCCACCATCCCCATTAAATATACTACAGTAAAGATGAATACCCATACAACATCAATGAAGTGCCAATAAAGGCTGGCAACATAAAACTTTGGTGCATTGTAAAGGTTTAGACCCCGTTTAGAGTTACGAATCATTAATGTTAAAATCCAACATAACCCAAACGCAACGTGCGCACCATGGAAACCAACTAGTGTATAGAAGGCAGAACCAAATGCACTACTTGTAAAGGTATGATGAAATTTGTGAACATAATGGTTGAATTCATAAACCTCTAGCCCTAAGAATGCAGCACCTAATAGTACTGTAAGTCCAAGCCATAACATCATTTTCTTAAAGGCAAAGTTTTTCATATGATACATAGCATATACACTTGTCAACGAACTTGTTAATAACAGCATCGTTGCCACAAATGTAAGCGGCAATTCAAACAAATCTTTTGCCAAATGCTGACTTGTATTTGGCACCTTATCTTTTAAGGCAAGATAGGTAGCAAAGAGAGTAGCAAAAAGAACTGTCTCTCCCCCTAAGAATAACCAAAAACCTAAAAATTTATTTTTTGATTCAAGGGTGGATTTCTCCGGCGCCGCAGGCCATGTTTCATACGTCATTTTCTCTTCAACGTGCATTATGCCTTAGCCCCCTTATCTTCTTGTAATTCTTCTTTATGAATATGGAAACCGTGATCGTCTTTTACCGATCTTACGAACATGGAACCAAATGTTACAAGTAATCCAAAAATCATGACTGGAAGTGCCCATGCTACCTTGTCAACATGATACATTGCACCAAAAGCGGCAATGAACAAGCCAAGTGAAATCATGAATGGAATGAAGGATGAATTCGGCATATGGATGTCACCAAGTGGTTCAGCAGGTGTCATTCCTTTTTTACCATCCATTTTTTCCAACCAATAAGCATCTAAGCCGCGAACAAGTGGAAGTTGTTTAAAGTTATAGAATGGCGGCGGTGATGGGATCGACCATTCAAGAGTTCTTCCGTCTTCCCATGGGTCATTACCAACTTTAACATTTTTTACAGAAGTCATAATAACGTTATAAAGCAAAACAAGGACACCAATGGACATAAATGCAGCACCAACCGAACTGATCATATTCGCAGCGTCAAACCCTTGACCAGGAAGGAAAGTGAAGACGCGGCGCGGCATTCCCCAAAGACCTAAGAAATGCTGGATAAAGAATGTTAAATGGAAACCAATGAAGAAAAACCAAAAAGTAATTTTTCCTAATGTTTCATTTAACATTGTACCAAACATTTTTGGCCACCATAGATGGGTCGCAGCAAGAATGGCTAATACAACCCCACCGACAATTACATAGTGGAAGTGAGCAACGACAAAGTAAGTATCATGATACTGATAGTCCGCCGCCGCTGTAGCAACCATTACCCCGGTAACACCACCCATTACGAAAGACGGAATAAATCCGAACGCATAATACATTGGAGTGGTGAATTTAACACTGCCGCCCCACATGGTAAACAGCCAGTTAAAAATCTTAATTCCGGTTGGAACCCCAATTGCCATTGTTGCGACAGCGAAAATCGCATTTGCAACAGGTCCTAAACCAGTTGTAAACATATGGTGTGCCCAAACCATGAAGCCTAAGAAACCAATCAATACTGTCGCGAAAACCATTGATGAATAACCGAATAGACGTTTTCTCGAGAAAAGTGAAAAGATTTCAGAAAAAATACCAAATGCCGGAAGGATCAAGATATAAACTTCAGGGTGACCGAAAATCCAGAAAAGATGCTCCCAAATAACCGTATTACCACCCATTGTAACATCAAAGAAATTAGCTCCAAACAAACGGTCAAACATCATTAGCGTAAGACCAACTGTAAGTGGAGGGAATGCGAATAAAATCATGGCGGATGCAACAAATGTTGACCATGTAAACAACGGCATCCTCATATACGTCATTCCAGGGGCACGCATATTTATAATCGTAACTAGGAAGTTGATCCCCCCGATTAATGTACCTAAACCGGAAATCTGTAATCCTAATACATAAAAATCAATTCCGTGTCCTTTTGAGTGAAGTGAAAGCGAAGCATAGGAAGTCCACCCTGCATCAGGAGCACCGGTAAACCATGAAAGGTTTAGAAACACTCCTCCAAAAAAGAATAACCAAAAGCCTAATGAATTAAGAAATGGAAATGCAACGTCACGTGCACCAATTTGTAATGGCATAACCGCATTCATAAAAGCAAAAAGAAGCGGCATGGCAGCTAAGAAAATCATGGTAGTTCCGTGCATGGTAATAATTTCATTAAACGCGCCTGCACTGACAAAATCATTATTTGGTACTGCAAGTTGGATGCGGATAAAAACTGCCTCAAGTCCGCCCATTAAGAAGAAAATTCCACCTGCAATCAGATATAGGATGGCGATTTTTTTATGGTCTACTGTTGTTAAAAAGTCCCACAATGTTGCGCCAAATCCCTTTTTTTGAGCAATGGTACTCACAATTTTACCTCCCTTTCAACCAATTCCCCTTATTCCTGAACTTTTAAGCCCATTAGATACTCTGCTAACGCATCAAGCTGTGCATCAGTCAAATCTTGGTATTTACCAGTCATCTGATTGCCTGGTTTGTATGTTTCAGGATTTTTGATCCAATTTTTCAATTCTTCTTTATTGTGATCTAAAATACCTGCAACACGGGACCTGTCACCAAAGTTTGTTAAATTAGGTGCAAGACGTGCTGTCTCTGGCATTTTATTAGCAGGTGTAACGGCATGACAGCCAATACAGCTTTTATTAAAGATATCCTGCCCTTGTGCAGCTAAATCTGTTTGTGCTTTTTGCGGCTCTTTTACATCCTGCATTGAAGATACCCAAGCATCAAATTTATCACGACTCATTGCTTTTACTTTAAAGTCCATCAAAGCATGTGATGGTCCACAAAGCTCAGCACATTTTCCGTAAAAAAGATTTCCTGCTTCATTAGAACGTTTGTCATCAAATTCCAGCCAGAATTTGTTGATGTTATCAGTATTGGTATCTAATTTTCCGCCGACAGCCGGAATCCAGAATGAATGTTTTACATCCATAGATTTCAGGTTAAAATAAACCTTTTCATCCGTAGGAACAACTAATTCCTGACTCGTCACAATCTTCTGACCAGGATATTCAAAATCCCACCAATATAAGTGTGACCTTACATTAATAACTAAAGCTTTTGAGTCTTTCTTATCCATTTCTTTAACATCAGCTAGTTTAAATGTTGCAGCTACGGTTGGTACAGCCAAAATTAGAAGTAACAGAATAGGAATAGTAGTCCAGATAATTTCTAACTTATGGCTTCCTTCTACTTGCTTTGGAATTTTGTCGTCTTTTCTTCTGAAACGGACAAATATAATAACAAAAATGAGCAATACTACAAGGATTACTCCCACCATTATAAAGGTGCTTAACTTCATTAAATCATATTGCATGTCTGCAACTTCACCGGCTGGCTTTAACGCTGAAACGAATGGTTTACCACATCCGGAGAGTATAAGCGCTAAGATCGCAAATAACGAAATTAGGCGCCATTTTGCAAGCCTTTTCATAGCTTAATCAAACCCCTCTTTCACAATTGAATTCTAAAAATAATGTTTGGTCAAAGAAGTATGTAGGATGATTCTTCCGTTCATCGACAAACCTAAGGCAGCGGCATCTTTACTGATGTGGAACGCCGCCAAATTCATCGAATAGGAGTAATAAAGTACTCTTCCTTTACACCGGAAAGAATCGTAGACAAAACTAAATTAATGTAACTATAACCATTGCTACAAAAATAATAGTTAAATATTGCAAAGAATAAACAAACATTAGCTTTGCCCACTTTATGTCATCTTTGATCCTATATCCATAAATCCCCAATGCCAGCCAACCGATATTTAAAACAGTCGCTAGAATTAGAAATGGGATTCCTAATTTGGTAAGAAAAAATGGGATTGGCAAGAGTAGTGCTACCCAAATCAAAATATGGATTTTCGTTGTTTTGAAGCCCTTCACAACAGGAAGCATCGGTACTCCAGCAGCTTTGTATTCTTTCACTCTTCTCATTGCAAGAGCGTAAAAATGTGGTGGCTGCCAAACAAACATTAGTACAAATAATGCCCACGCCATAATATCAAGATTTGCATCAACTGCGGCCCAGCCGATTAACGGTGGTACTGCGCCTGAAAAACTTCCAATAATTGTATTAGAAACCAATTGACGCTTAGACCATAGTGTATAAAGAAAAACATAACTAAAAACTCCAAGCAGTCCAATTACTGTTGCAGTCATGGTAGTAAAGAATAAACACAGTGTTCCCAGTCCAATCAGTAAAATACCCAACGTAAGAACTTTTACAGGCAAAATTTTACCTGTAACGGTAGGTCTTGATTTCGTTCTTTCCATCAAATGATCGATATCACGATCAACATAATTATTGATTGCACATGACCCGGCAATAATCAGGGAAGAACCTGCCACTGTAAAAAATACAACATCTAAATTATCTAGAAAGCTTTGCCCTGAAAAATGAAGTGCAAGCCATAGTCCTGTAAATGTAGTAATTAAATTGGAATTAACAATACCAATTTTGATAAGAGCCGTGAAGTCTTTCCATACAGAGGTTTTTTCAATTGCTGAATGCAGGCTTGCAGCGCCATTTTCTAAGGTCGCTTCTCCATAAGCCTTTGAGTTGGGCATAAATTTCTCCTCCTAATCCTTACTAACAAATATTCACCAATCGAGGGGTATCAATACAAATTTATTAAAAGTTCTATATTATTTAAGAAACGATAGTAAGAAGAAGATAAAACTTTCTATTAGTTTGAAAACGATGAGTAGGAATCATTTTTTAAAGAAGTGATTTTTAAAACACTTTCTCTGTATATTAAATCACACTTTCCGATATTTTTGTGAATTTTTTTTGAATAATTTTTGACTAAATTGTGACATAGGACATATTTAATTTAATTTCTGACATTTTCCAACATTGAAACTTATTATTACTAAATATTATTCTTAATTTTATGAAAAATACTAGGGTATTTAGGATGAGTTTATAATATTTTTATTACTTTTAAAAAATAATGATTCTAATTAACTAGCCTGTATATATATTTCTAACAGACTCAAAGTGAAGTTTCAACTGTTTTCACTATAATAATAGTTAAATTTATTTATTATTCATCAGTTCCTTTTGTTTATAAAAAGTTATCTAAAAATCTATGCTGAAATTCTGTTCTTTTTCAAGTTTATTCGTTATGATAAATAGGGACTTTTAAATCTAGTTACTTTTTTATTCATTATACTGTCAGGATTATCCAATGACAAATTATTGAACTTTTTTAAGAGGTGAATTTTTTGCGACGTTCTTTGAAGTGGTTGGCGGTTGCAACTACAATCGGAATGATATTTATTTTACTTGGCGGGGCATTAGTGACAAAGACTGGTTCTGGAATGGGCTGCGGGAGATCGTGGCCATTATGTAATGGTAAGTTTCTTCCTTCAGAAATAACTCCAGAATTAATCATTGAACTTGCACATCGACTAGTATCCGGTGTAGGGGGTATCTTGGTTCTCATCCTGTCGATTTGGTCATGGAAGGCGATCGGTCACATTCGGGAAACCAAATTTCTTTCTTTACTTTCCTTTTTCTTTCTACTATTACAAGGATTGATTGGGGCAGCTGCCGTAAAATGGGGACAATCAAGTTTTGTTCTTGCCTTACATTTTGGTATTTCTCTGGTTTCTTTCGCAGCTGTATTTTTATTGACACTGCTGATTTTTGAAATTGATAAGAAGTTTGATGCTGAAAAGCTCTATATTGATAAACGAATGGGCTTTCATATTATCGGTGTTTCAATATATAGCTACTTTGTTATTTATACAGGTGCTTTAGTCCGGCATATGAAGGCAAGTCTCGTTTGCCGGGATTGGCCTTTATGTCTAAATGACGCTCCTTCATTACCAGCTAACATCTATGAATGGGTGCAAATGGGACACAGGGCTGCTGCAGGTCTTATCTTTATCTGGATTGCTTATATTTTTTATTTGGCTGTTCGCCATTATAAAAATCAGAAAGTGCTTTATTGGGGGTGGATGATCTCCTTCATTCTCGTATCATTACAAGTAATAGCTGGTGCTTTCATAATATTTAGCAGGCTAAACTTGTATATTGCACTTCTTCACGCATTCTTTATTACTTGCTTGTTTGGAGTCTTAAGTTATTTTCTTTTGTTATATTCTAGGTCTAAGAGAAATCATCAATAAAAAAGTTGCCGGAAAATATTCCGGCAACTTTTTTTTGATAGGAAATATAACTCTCCTATCAGGCAAAAGTGCAACTGCGTCTCTGTCTTCACCCTTAAGGCCCGCCAATCGACGAGTTTTCTTTATTATGCTTTTGTTAATTCAAGTAAAAGGTCACCTGTTAAGATTGCGTCTTCTCTTGATACATAGATATTCTTAACAACTCTAGAGTACTACCTTCAATTCTATGCATTTTTAATAACCAAACCCCGCATTTTTCTTAAATGTAATAAACATTACCATCTTGATTTTTTTTCTTTTCGTTAGCTTGTTCCTGTTTATTTTTATATTTCTTTTCAAACTTCACAAACATCGACACATTTACAAGTATTCCTGATGCAGCTGCAAGCATCAAAAGTGAAGAACCTCCATAGCTTACAAACGGAAGCGTAACACCTGTAAGTGGAATCAATCCGGAAACACCCGCTAAATTGATAAAGGATTGAATACCAATCATACTTGAAACCCCAATCGCGAGCAGGCTTCCAAAAGGATCCTTACATTGCAGACTAATATAAATTCCGCGTAAAACAATATAGGCTAATAGAAGAATAACAAACCCTACACCCCAAATGCCCAGCTCTTCCGCAATAACAGCCATAATGAAGTCTGTATGCGATTCCGGTAAATAGCCCAGTTTTTGAATACTTTTACCTAAGCCGAGTCCGTTGACACCTCCTGAGCCAATGGCGATATAGGAATTAGCTAAGTGAAAACCGGCATCTTTCTCGTAAGCGAAGGGGTTCTCTAACACAGTAATCCGGCTCATACGTTTTTCTGAAAATATAGTATCTTTTGCGACAAATATTACTGGCAATACAACAATGAGAGTCATAATAACCAATTTCGATATACTTTTAAAATTCATCCCAGAAGAAAAAATCATAGTTGCGGCAATAGCAGCAATAATGATTGCTGTACCATAATCCGGCTGTAAAACTATTAAGAAGCAAACAATAAATAAAAACACTAATGGAGGAAGAACTCCTTTATTAAATTGATTAATATAAGCCTGTTTTTTGGCATATACAGCTGCCAAATAAATGATTACCGCAAGCTTTACAAACTCAGCTGGCTGCAGGCGAAATGAACCGATCAGGTACCAGCTTTGGGCGTTTCCGGCAGTATGTCCAAAGCGGAATAATCCTAAAAGCAAAAGAATCGAACCAATCACCATGGGAACTTGAAACCATTTTGTAAATTGCATGATTTTGTATGGTACGATAGCAAAAACAAAAAAGATGCAAAAAAAATAGAGAAGCCACATTTTTTGTTTTTGATAAAAATAATCAGGCTGGACATCATATCTTTGGACAGCAGAAGCCATGCTTGCACTATAGACCATCACCAATCCAAAAGCACACAACAGGATGATGGCGATAATCAAGGTATAATCATATGATCTCAATATTTTTTTTACCATTTAAGACGTCCTCATTTTCAAAATTGATATATACCACTCCATTATAATAGAAAATCAATGATATGACTTGAGGAAAAGCTCATTTGTTATATTAATTTAATAAAGAATATTCCGAAACTATAAAGACCTAATAAAAAACTCAAACAAGCTCCATGCATTGTTTGAGTTTTATTATGACTATTTCCTTAAGGATGCATCGTGAAGAGCCGATAATTCTTTCTCTAATTGATCTAAAATCGCTTTACCATCCTTACCATCAATTAAGCCTAATCGAACAGCAAAGTCTATTTCCCTTGATAGGCCAAACATTTGTGTATCCAACACCTCTTCATAAAGAGGGCATTGAGGCATCGTGAGATTGTCCATTTGCACTTTGATAAGCTTTAATATTTTTTCAGCGTCAGCCTGCAATAACTCATAGGCTTTTTCCTGGTGATTCACGATCATATCAGACGCCAACATTGATCCCCCCATTCAGAGCGATAATTCAACTTATCTATAAATTTTACCGTTTACAATGGAAAATTGCAAGAACTATAAAGGAGATTACCAAACAAGAGTTACTTTATCCCGCATTAACAGTCTGTAACTCCCCACTTCAAGACTTTGAGAGAACTAAAAAGGAGAAATGGAAGATTAACTGTCCATAAAAGCACGATTGGTGAGATACAATGAAACTTGAAGTGGCGCTTTACATCGGCTTAGTAGAATAAATCGGGTTGGTACTGCCTCTTAATCATGGCGGTAGTCTCAATATTAGAGGCAGTCAAACAGGACTAACAATCAATGGGGTGAAAAAACCACTGATTGAAGTTTCACCCTATGACATTCCAGATAAAAAAAGCTATACTTAATCATGTTAGACTTTAGGGGGGATGGAAAATGGAAAATATTTTGAACATATCAGGAAATGTGAAATATCCAATTACACTCGATCCAGGTGTCTGGATTTTTGATGACCGCCGCATTGATTTAACCACTTACTTTTCAAAGGAAAAAGAAAATGCAGATTCACTGGAGGCATATACTAAATCTGTTTCAAAGCATTGGGATCGGGAAATAATGGAAGGGGCTATCTTTCCGCCGACATTAAAAACTGAGAAGAAATTTGAAAAAGAAAAAGTACTAACTGGAACATTCGGAATCCCATTCAAACCCTTTTTGTTAAATGCCGAGCCAGCTAATGATGCAGATACGCTGATTGTTCATACGACAAATGGCGAATACGAGTTTTCACTTGAAGTGGCTTTTGACTTAATTTTAGGATTTTCAAATAATGGAAAACCATTATCTTCTGATGGACCAGTCCACATCTACAATGGTGATGGCTCAAATCAAGAAAGCCCAATTAAAAATATTACTGCCTTTACAATAAAATAAACGGGTGCCTTTTGGCGCCCGTTTTTAATTCTATAATAAATCCGCTGCCAGCCTCGCCAACCCAGACCGTTCCCCCTTCAGTAGTTTTACATGACCGGAAATATTTTGATCTTTAAATTTCTCTACGATGTAGGTTAATCCATTGTTATAGGCGTCAAGATATGGATGATCAATTTGTTCCGGGTCACCCATTAACACAATCTTACTGCCTTCCCCTACCCGAGTTAAGATGGTTTTCACCTCATGCTTCGTTAAGTTTTGTGCTTCATCGATAATAATAAATTGCTTCGGTAAGCTTCTGCCGCGAATATACGTTAACGCCTCCACCTCAATCGAACCCATCCCGGCTAATATGGCATCCAGCTCGCCTGGCTTTTTTGTATTAAAGAGATATTCCAGATTATCGTATATTGGCTGCATCCATGGTCTGAGCTTTTCTTGTTTTTCACCAGGCAAAAATCCTAGATCCTTACCAACGGGTACAATCGGCCTTGCGACTAATAGTTTTTTATATTCTCTAAAATCCTCCGTGTGCAGTAAACCAGCAGCGAGTGCGAGAAGTGTTTTGCCTGTCCCTGCTTTTCCAGTTAATGTGACTAGCGGTATATCCGTGCGTAATAATAATTCGATTGCCATTGTCTGCTGTACATTTCTTGAATGAATGCCCCAAACATGCTCTTGATTTAACGTTAATTTCTTTACCTTCTTACTTGTTTTATCAACCATCCCGATTGCTGAGGCAGAGCTGCCAAGGATATCTTTCATTAACAAGAATTGGTTTGGATAAAATGGGTGGTTAGCAACCTCTGAAAGAGATAGCTCTCCCTTTTCATAAAAACGGCCTAATAATTCAATTGGCAGTAGTAACTCGAAAAATCCCGTATATATATGTTCTATATCAACCACTCGGTCGTTTAAAAAATCTTCGGCAGTCAAACCGATTGCGTCTGCCTTTACCCTTACTAATGCATCCTTGCTTACAATTATTACTGGCTTACCATTTTCTTTTGCTTGTTCCTCTAAAAATAAATTTTTTGCCACTGCAAGAATGCGATTATCGTTTGTTTTTTCAACAAAAATATCCTGAAGCTCATGAAAGGATCGATGATTTAATTCGATTCTAATGGTCCCCCCGCGTTCTAGCGGGATTTTTTCATGAAGCTTTCCTGAGGCCCTTAGGCCATCAATTAATCTTGATACATGTCTTGCATTTCTTCCGACTTCATCCATGTATCTTTTCTTTGAGTCCACTTCTTCTAGAACTACTGCCGGAATAACAACTTCATTATCATCAAAGGAAAAAATGGAATACGGGTCTTGTAATAAGACATTTGTATCTAACACGTATATTTTACTCAAAGCGGCGCCTCCTGATTCCCTTGGTGTCAGGCTTGTTAAATCATTTCAACAACCCTTTTGCTAGATTGGACTTTGGTAAAATATATGTTTATTGGAATAAAGATAGAAGGCGTTTCGCACAATAATTGTTAATGAGACCACATAATTAATCTTCTTGGAGGAGGGTTTTAAATGAAGTATATATTATTAATACTGGCAATATGTTTATTTTTAGGAGGATGTAATACCAATAACCAAAAACAGATTACCAAAAGTGATAACCAATCATTAGTAAATGTAAAAAACAGTTATATTGAAAGTGTCGACCGTAAAACAGGGCAGGAAATTTCAAAGCGCTTAGTTAATCTCGCAACAAGTATACCAAATGTAAATGATGCAACCGCAGTAGTTATAGGGAACTATGCTATTGTTGGAATTGATGTAAACGCAAAAATCGACCGATCACAGGTTGGTTCAATTAAGTATTCTGTCGCAGAGAGCTTAAAAAAAGACCCCTACGGTGCCAATGCTGTAGTGGTAGCTGATGCGGACACCACTCAGCGTTTGAGAGAAATTCAGGCGGATATAAAAAACGGCAGACCAATACAAGGTATTATGGAGGAGCTCTCAGATATTGCAGGTCGATTAATGCCTGAAATTCCAGGAGATTTGATAACTCCAAGCCCGAAAAATGCGACAGAAAAGCCTGATAAAAAGCTTCCGGCAAACGAACGAGATAAACTAAAAAAAGAACAAGAAGACCAATCCAATCACTATAAATAAAAGGCAGGAGCACCTGCTAGCTTCTATTAAATGAAAAAAGCTTAGTAAACGCACTAAGCTTTTTTCATTGCTTCCATCACTTGTCTATCTAATTTTTCAGCAGCATTTTTATCATATGTTTTGTCATACTGTACTTCAGTGACAATTTTGGATCCGTAAAACATTACATCCCGTACTTCTCTAATTGTTACTTCAACCAGAGCGAGCTTTAATGGAATATCCTGTAGTCTATCTTCTTTTACCTTTGCTACACCTTGTATCGAATATGTAGATTCATTCGCAATCAAATTAATAACTACGTTGTTATTCTTATTAATATTCTCTAATATCCGGGAACGATTATCAACAGCAAAATAAATGATACTATCGTCTTTTGCTAAAACCCAGGAAATCGCACTAACATTCGGTCCGCCTGTTTCATGATCAACTGTAGCTACTGTTACAAAACGTTCTTTTTGCATCACATCATATAATGGCTTAATTAGTTTTGGTTCCACTTGATTTGCCATTTTCACAACCCCTTTCATTTTGCTTCACTCTGTAATAAAAACAGATATTCTCATATTACTACTATCCCTTTTTTTCATCAACTCTAACCAATTGATTACCTGCAGGTGTGTAGTCATGGTATACTATAATACAAACATTCTGTTATTTAGAAAGAATTGATGAGGTGCTTTAATGAGAGTAAAGTGTGTGATTTGCGATAAAATAGAAGCGATTGAAGATGAATCGTTAATAGCCAAGCGTCTTCGTAATCGTCCCATTCATACATATATGTGCAATAACTGCAGTACAAGAATAACGGAAAAAACAAATGCCCGAATTGACACAGGGAATTTCCGATTGTATCGGACAAAATCTGAAAAGGATGAATGGTAGAAAAAAAACGCTGGTCTGTTATGATAACAGGCCAGCACTTTTTTTAGTCTTCTATTGGATAGTCCATATACTTTTCAGGCTCTTGGTTAATTTGGTTCAGCATGATTTCAATTAATTCACGGGGATAACGTGCTTTTTTAGTTTCTTCACTTTGTTGATATGAAACATAATACATCACATCATCTTTAGTTGTATCAATGTTTGAAACCTGATGCTGTATTGTTAGCATCTCTTTAAAAAAGTCTTGTGTCTCTTTAGCTGCTAAATCATCAGGCCGCGCATCACAAACAACCTTAATTGTAAGCCAATTATAGAGTGCATCTTGTAAGGAATTCATTTTCTTAAACCCCCGTTATTTCAATTCAGCTTGATGCTTTTTCGATTGGTGAAGGCGAATTTTATATACAATTAAAATTAATGCAGCTACACCTAACCCTTCAGCAATTGGTAATGCATAGGAAAAAAACAACATGATCAAGCATCCGATACAAAGACTGGTATAAATTACTATGTTTTTCAATAGAGGCAATTTTTTCGCAAAGCCTAACCTGTAGACAATCACTGTCAAAATGACAATAAATACATATTGCAGCAATACACCAGTTTCTACATCTTTTGTAAGCTCAATAAAAAATCTTAAACTTGGGGAGAAGGATTTTAAATCTTCCACAGCGTGCACCTCTTTACTTAACTCAATTCAGCATATTTTTTCTTCTTAGCAGCTTTTTCACGTTCATTTTTATCAAGAATTTTTTTACGTAGACGAATGGACTCAGGCGTAACTTCACAATATTCGTCATCATTTAAATATTCTAATGACTCTTCTAATGTCATGATGCGTGGTTTTTTAATGACTGATGTTTGGTCTTTGTTGGCTGAACGAACATTTGTTGCCTGCTTCACTTTTGTAATATTGACGGTAATGTCATTTTCACGAGTGTTTTCGCCAACAATCATCCCCTCATAAATTTCCGTACCTGGTTCAACGAAAATTGTTCCACGGTCTTCCACTTGCATTATACCATATGTGGAGGCTTTACCAGATTCCATTGAGACGAGGACACCTTGGTGTCTTCCTCCAACTTGACCTGCAAGCATTGGCTGGTAGCTATCAAAGGTATGATTAATAATCCCATATCCGCGAGTCATGGTTAAGAATTCTGTTGTATAACCAATTAAGCCACGTGCAGGTACATTAAAGATTAACCGAACTTGACCTGTTCCGTTATTAATCATATCAAGCATTTCACCTTTACGAGCTCCAATTGATTCCATTACTGAACCAGTATGCTCTTCTGGGACATCGATTTGAACTCTTTCCACTGGCTCACAACGGACTCCATCAATAACCTTAACAATTACTTCAGGTTTTGAAACTTGTAGCTCATAACCTTCACGGCGCATATTTTCAATCAAAATGGATAAATGAAGTTCACCACGACCGGAAACAATCCAAGCATCCGGTGAATCTGTGTTTTCAACACGTAAACTTACATCTGTATGCAACTGAGCTAGAAGTCTTTCTTCAATTTTTCTTGAAGTTAAATATTTACCCTCTCTACCAGCAAATGGACTATTGTTTACCGCAAAAGTCATTTGCAGTGTTGGTTCGTCGATTCGTAAAACTGGTAACGCTTCTTGATGTTCAGTTGGGCAAACTGTTTCACCAACATTTATATCTTCCATTCCAGAAACAGCAATTAAGTCACCTGCTTTAGCCTCTTGAACTTCCTGCCGTTTTAACCCGAAGAAACCGAAAATCTTGGTCACACGGAATTGTTTTACACTACCGTCTAATTTCATTAAAGCGACTTGTTGGCCAACATGCATCGTTCCACGAAAAACACGTCCAATTCCGATTCTCCCCACATAATCGTTATAATCAAGCAGAGCTACTTGGAATTGTAACGGTTCTTCATGATTATCAATTGGTGCAGGGATATATTCAACGATTGCATCATACAATGATTGCATGTTTTCATCCTGCTGATCCGGATTTGTACTTGCTGTACCATTAATTGCTGAAGCATAGATAACAGGGAACTCAAGCTGATCTTCTGTGGCATCAAGCTCAATAAATAAATCGAGTACTTCATCAATTACTTCTGCTGGTCGAGCAAAGTCACGGTCGATTTTATTCACGACTACAATTGGTGTTAAATTTTGTTCCAAGGCTTTTTTAAGAACAAATCGTGTTTGCGGCATACAGCCTTCGTAGGCATCTACCACAAGCAGCACACCATCAACCATCTTCATAATCCGTTCCACCTCGCCGCCAAAATCAGCGTGTCCCGGTGTATCTAGTATATTAATACGGGTATCTTTATATTGAATGGCTGTATTTTTTGCAAGGATAGTGATACCGCGCTCTCTTTCTAGATCATTTGAATCCATCGCGCGTTCTTCTACATGTTCGTTAGACCGAAATGTTCCTGACTGTTTTAACAACTGGTCAACCAAAGTCGTTTTCCCATGGTCAACGTGGGCAATAATCGCTATATTTCGTACATCTTCTCTAAGTTTCAAAATTCCACTCCTACCTATTTTATAAAAATAAAAGCTAATTTTAGTTTCCCAAATACAACTAAAATATTATACCATATTTAAAGTGGAAACCTATAAGCATTTTTTGTAGAATAAAAAATATACCAAAAAACAGATTAGTTTAAACAATTTATAATCAAAGGGGTATGAAAATGAATAATGTAAAATGGCCTTTACTTATATATGCAATTCTTGCTGCAGCCAGCATTATGGGAATTGGAATTGCTATTAGTGAAAAAAGCCTAATTGGGGCTATCGGCAGTATTTTTGTGTGTTTTGTGATCATGGGGATGGGTTTTAAAACAAAAAGAAAGATGCGTGAAAATGGGGAACTTTAAAAAAGAAGCCTTTGCTTTGGCTTCTTTTTTAACATTAACCTTCTTTTAAGTAGTCATTTATTATTTGTTGATGCAGTCCAGGATTCGCTGTGAAAAGTGAATCCTTGGAAAGAAAATCAAGTTTTTCTCCCTTTAAATTTGTTACTATTCCGCCTAATTCTTCAACAATAACCGCTCCTGCAGCAAAATCCCAAGGCGATAAACGCATGGAAATATATGCGTCCACCCTTCCAGTTGCCACAAACACCATTTCAAGTGCAGCAGTCCCATATGATCTTGTCCCTCTTGCGTCTCTTACTAATGGAATCATTAAATTGTGGTCGATAAGGTGATTTTCCATTACCCATGTCGCATTAAGGGCAATGATGGATTCCTTCACCGTTGTTTCCTTAAGCAACGGAAGAGGTTTTCCATTTAAATAAGCACCTTTACCACGGATTGCGTGGTATAACTCATTATGAGCAACATCATAAATGAGTCCAATTCGGCCGATTCCATTTTCATAGATCCCTATTGAAATCGCAAAGTTTCTTTGCTGGTGGATAAAATTCATCGTTCCATCGATCGGATCGATTAACCAGACAATTCCCTCAAGGCTCTTAAGTTCATCTCCAAATCCCTCTTCACCCATAATTTTATGATCCGGATAAACACCCCTAATTTTATTGATAAAAAATTGTTCTATTTCCTTATCAATATTTGTAACAAGATCATTGGCATTTGATTTTGTTTCAATATTTAACGTCTTTTCGAAGGATAAACGGATCTTGTCTCCTGCTTCCTTAACCCATTCCTTTGCATGATTATCAATGTCATCCCATTTCATAATACTCCTCCACTTTGCCATAGTCTTATTCGATTCCAATGTATGTAGTATGAAGCATGATAAACCTTTTGATGTACCTATAGCTTAATCAAATTGATGAAACACATCAACTTTTAGTCTCATTTACGTTCAAATTATCCATATAAACATTATATAGTGTTTCATGCTACCATTAATTATGGATCTAATTCAAAGAACCATCCTAACCTAATAATGGTGGTGTGAGGAAAGCCAAGATACGCCTTTTCAAAGTGAAAAACGTATTTTTCCATTCAAAATGTGATATACTGATTCAACTTTGCAGCACTCCTCCCTTATCCAAAATTCACAATAATAAACGAACTCCTCTCATATCCTTTTCTGGAGTCCGTTTTAAATAAGATTATAAAATATTCTTTTTTGGTTCATTCCAATTTGTTACTCCTTTGATTAAAATTATCTTCACTCAATCAAAGAGCTTTTAATCGTAATAATTCCTGGCGGATCTTTTCTAATTTTTGTTTACATTCTTTCATTTTCTTCTCATTCTTCTCCTCAATTGCTTCAAATAATACAGCTAATTCATAATCCATTTCCAATCTTAATACTGCTGTCCTTTCCTTTTCGCCTGCTTTTTTAAGAGATGTATTCATCAATTGCTTCACTTTTCTCCTCCCCTTCCTCCGAATTAACTAATTTTTTTGAATTGTTTTTTTACTGTATAATATGAGTCATCTTGATTTGTTGCAACAAATATGTGCATTAACCTAGTTAAGCAACAAACTTCTTGTAGTCTCACCAATATGCTACAATTAGTGACAAATAGCTGGTTGGGGGTATTTCAATGGATTTCACTGGATTTACAAATGATGATTTCGATGTTTTTTTAATAGATGGTCTAGAGGCAAGAATGGAGGCAATTAAAAGTACAATCCGGCCAAAATTAGAAGGATTAGGAGATTACTTTGCGCCGACCTTATCCGCTTTAACAAGCGATGAAATGTTTGTTCATGTGGCAAAGCATGCAAGACGAACGATCAATCCGCCAAAGGATACATGGGTGGCATTTGCTAATAATCCTCGCGGCTATAAAATGATGCCCCATTTTCAAATTGGCTTGTGGAACACTCATTTATTTATTTGGTTTGCAGTTATTTATGAAGCACCACAAAAAGAGGTCATAGGAGGAAGATTCACAAAAAGGGCAGCTAAAATTTATAAAGAAATACCAAAAGAGTATGCCTGGTCTTTAGATCATACAAAGCCAGATACAATAAAGCATGGTGAATTGTCTAAGAATGAACTGATTTCAAACTTTGCGAGGCTGCAAAACGTAAAAAAGGCAGAATTATTATGTGGATATACCATTGACCGGGATAAAACCATCCAATTGGGTTCTGAAGGCTTAATCGAGCAAATTGAGGATGTATTTAAAAGAGTAGTTCCGTTATATAAAATTGCCCAAAATATTAAATAGAAAAAACTCCCGATTTATCTTTCGGGAGTTTTTTCTATTATTTCATGATGATTTTATCGCCTGAAACGGCTTCCTTTGCCTTTTGGATTGTCCGATATGACGAATAACCACTCATTTCTTCAAATTCACCACAAATGGTTTTTTCTTCAGCTTTGCTCGGGACGATTTCTTTAAACCGTCGGTAGGCCTTCATTACCTCTTCTCGTTCTATTCCCTTTTCATAAGCCTTCTCAATTGCTTCAAAGAATTTAACGACATCGATAATTTCATCTGTTGACCAGTTGTAATCAATCGGATATTGATACTCCATATATTTCACCTGCTTACTATTTTCATCTAAGTGAATGATACCTTTATTTTCCCCATTTTGCACGAATTTGTTCTGAATCATGAATTATCCGTTCAAAAAGTTCTGCAACAGCTGGTATATCCTTAATGAGCCCCATCACCTGGCCTGCCCATGCAAATCCTTCGTTAGGATCGCCATCATAAATGTAACGTTTATTCGCCGTACCACTAATAAACTCCTTTAATTGATCATAATCACCCTTACTTCTTTCAATTTCAAGGATTTTCTCAGTCCATGTATTTGCAATTGCTCTCGCGGGAGCTCCTAGTGTTCTCTTGATAACCACCGTATCTGACTCTGTTCCTTCTACTAGCCTTTGTTTGTACACTTCGTGGGCATGAACACATTCCTTTGTGGCAATAAATCTCGTTCCCATTTCAATCCCTTCAGCACCTAAACTTAGTGCTGCCATCAAACCCCTGCCATCACCAATCCCGCCTGAAGCAATTACAGGAATAGAAACAGCATCCACTACTTGAGGGATTAACACCATGGTACCAATATCATCTCTGCCAAGATGCCCTCCCCCTTCCTGTCCGACAACCATTACCGCATCTGCACCAAGCTGTTCTGCCTTCATCGCCTGTCGTCTCGCTGCAACTAGGACGAGTGTTTTTATCGATGTCCCACTTAACTGTTCAAAAATCGGCGCAGGGTTTCCTCCCGTCATCGAGATAACAGGGACTTTTTCATCAATTGCAACCTGGAGAAAATCAGCGAATGGCCTGCCATGCTGTCCAATCGCAAAATTAACCCCAAACCATTGGTTCGTTAATTGTTTTACTTTTCGAATTTCCTCTCTAAGTTGGTCTGGACTACTTAATGACATTGCTGTAATTTGTCCCAGACCTCCTGCGTTTGAAACGGCTGCCGCCAATTCAGAATAAGCTAAATAGGCTAGCCCGCCTTGTATAATCGGATAACGAATATTAAGTACCTCTGTAACTCGTGTATTCCAATTCAAGTGAATCCCTCCTTAAATTATATTAATTTGTTATTTCGGCTAACTAGGTTAAATTTCCTTTCTTATTGGGAAACTAACTTGAGCAAAATAAAAAACTAAGAAAACCTAAAAGAAGTTCTTTGCAACCCCGTTGAATAGTGCTATAATTCCATTGTTTTATGTAATTAATGGCCATAATAAGCGAGTATTTTTTTCATAAAGAGGTGTGTTAATAATTGTCACAAAATCAAACACCGTTATTTAGCGGTTTAGTAGAGCATGCAAAAAAAAATCCGATTCAATTCCATATTCCTGGTCATAAAAAGGGCGCAGGAATTGACCCGGAATTTCGTCAGTTTATTGGTGATAATGCCCTTTCAATCGACTTAATTAATATTGGTCCGCTTGATGATCTTCATCACCCAAAGGGAATGATTAAACAAGCGCAGGATTTAGCGGCTGAAGCCTTTAGTGCCGATCATACTTTCTTTTCAGTTCAGGGTACAAGCGGGGCTATTATGACAATGGTAATGGCTGTTTGTGGACCTGGAGATAAAATCATCGTACCAAGAAACGTTCATAAATCGGTTATGTCGGCGATTGTCTTTTCCGGAGCAATCCCAGTCTTTATTCATCCTGAAATTGATAGAGAATTAGGGATTTCCCATGGTATTACTACAGATGCAGTCGAAAAGGCACTTGAGCAGCATCCTGATGCAAAAGGGGTATTAGTCATTAACCCTACCTACTTTGGGATCTCAGCAGATTTGAAAAAAATTGTTGAAATTGCTCACTCTTATCATGTTCCTGTCCTTGTTGATGAAGCCCATGGTGTCCATATTCATTTTCATGATGAGCTTCCACTGTCTGCTATGCAAGCAGGTGCTGATATGGCTGCCACAAGTGTCCATAAGCTGGGTGGATCCATGACACAGAGCTCCATTCTTAATGTGAAAGAGGGACTCGTATCTGCTAAGCACGTTCAATCGATTTTAAGCATGCTTACTACAACGTCAACATCTTATTTACTTTTAGCCTCGTTAGATGTTGCCCGCAAGCAGTTAGTAACTAAAGGAACGGAATTAATTGAGAGAACCATTCAATTAGCACAGTCCATTCGAGCAAGAATCAATGAAATCGATCATATCCGTTGCGTCGGAGAGGAAATTTTAGGTTCAAAAGCTACTTTTGATTATGACCCAACCAAACTTATTATTTCTCTAAAAGAGCTTGGTTTAACCGGGTATGAGGTAGAAAAGTGGCTAAGAGAAAAACATAATATAGAAGTAGAATTATCAGACCTATATAACATTCTTTGCATTATCACAATCGGTGATACGGAAGTTGAAGCTAACCTTTTAGTAACTGCCTTAAAAGAGCTTGCAATTGAATGTGAACATCGTTCAGGAAAAATTGAACCTGTTGAGGTTCTCCTGCCTGAAATTCCAGTGCTTGCCCTAACACCGAGAGATGCTTTTTATGCCGAAACGGAAGTGATTCCTTTTGAAGAATCGGAAGGCAGAATTATTGCTGAATTTGTAATGGTATACCCTCCTGGTATCCCGATTTTTATTCCAGGAGAAATTATTACAAAGGAAAACCTTCATTACATTCATGAAAACCTCAAGGCAGGTTTGCCTGTACAAGGCCCTGAAGATGATGAAATTAAATCGATACACGTAATAAAGGAATATAAGGCAATTAAATAATGTTCAATTCATAAAAATACAGGATTCCGGCTGCGGAATCCTGTTTCTCATTTTTTAAGATTGTTCCAAATTATTTATTCTTCATCGTGAATATGAAGGTCATCGCAACAATTGCACTTCGAGTAAAGAACTGTAACTTTTTCATCTTCAAAATGATCAATAGTAGAGTTACAAGTTTGGCATACAAGAGTACCCATCTGTTCAATCCCCTTTTCTTAATAGAGTGATCATAATTTTGAAAGCGTTTAAATATCCTTAATGCAATAATAATATATCACATTATAAATTTCAAGCCTAAATTGTATAACACAATTAAAAAAATAATCACAAAAAAAGGCCCCCTTTTAGGCCTTTTCATTAACAATTATTCATATTGTGTGACAAAAGGAATGGACGGAAGTGCAATACTAAAAAATTCAGCTAAATTTTCTGCCTGCTGTTTATCTGAGATACGGAATACTGTTTGCAGGTAATCAATATCTTCAACATCTTTAGGATCGAGGAGAGTTGAACGGCCCGTTTGCATGCAGACAACAAGTGGTTTGCCAAAAAACAAATTCGTGTAAATTATTCCAAAGTCATAACGTGTATCTTCTGTGGTAAATCCAATAAACCTCACTTTTGCATTTTCATACTCATCATAGAGCTTATCAAATATTTCCATAAGGCCACTCCTTTTCTTTAAATATTTTGAATATTATTATAATTCTTTTTATGAAAAATAACAAGAAAACTGGCATTTATTTTTGTAAATGTTGTCAACACTTTTTAATCAATGCTAGAATAGAATTGCATATAATGGACTGATAGGGGGGGAATGATGATGGCTGTAAACGCATTTATTAAGCTTGTGCCCTCATCTGCTAAACAAACGGTAACAATTGAAGAGGTAAAGGAATTATTTCATTACTATAAAAATATTACTGCTAAAACTGGCGACCAATTGGATTGGCAATACGGTGATTCTGCCTTTCCGTATGAAATTAAAGAAACAGAAGAAGGCAAAGGAAAGTGGTTTTATTTACATTCTGACCATGAACGCTATTATGCTATTTTAATAGGTGTTGATACAGAAACAGTTCACAGGGAGGACGTGGAAGTAAGCGAGCAGGTATACATACAAATCACACTCCCTGAACAATCTACCTATGGTGATAAAGGTAAGGCAAATGAATTTTGTAAATTCCTTGCTAAAAAACTCCAGGGAGAGCTTCACCTCTTTAACGATAGAATCATGTATTTCAATCCAAGAAAGTAAGGGCTCCTTTTCGGAGCCTTTTTTAATGCATAAATTGCGCCATCGTATAGTGAATCGAAGTATAAATAACTAAACTAAGTACGGTAATAAAGAGCGTTTTCCGCTTTGATTTTGTTACTTCGTTTCCGATTAAAAATGCCAGATAAAAAAACACAAAAAACATAATAACTTTATAAATGAGTTGGTCATGCTCTGATATCCACTCAATAAGCGTAAACCCACTCCAAATAATAAACTGCAGTACTATGACAACATAGATCCTCATATTTATCACCACTCAAAATCCATTGATCTTAAGAAAGAACAAAGACATCTAGTGTTATAAGTATATGTTCTAAATGTAAGAGATATTTTCCATTTCGAATGACTTTGGGTATTTTTAGAATTTATATATTTACATGGTTACCTTTATAATTCGTTACAATAAAATAAAGTCCTTTTCGATATTTACGAAAAGGACTTTTATTTTTATCTTATTTTATGATATGGATTGGGGTCCCAAGTGCAACTTCTGCTGCTTCCATTGTAATTTCACCAAGTGTAGGATGGGCATGGATTGTCATAGCTAGATCCTCAGCTGTCATGCCTGCTTCAATCGCTAAGCCTAACTCAGCAATCATATCTGAGGCACTTGCGCCGGCAATCTGCGCTCCAATCACAAGGCCGTCTTCTTTACGGGTAATCAATTTTAGGAAACCATCACCGCTATCAAGTGAAAGGGCACGTCCATTTGCTGCAAATGGGAATTTAGCAGCATTCACGTTAATACCTTCTTCTTTTGCTTGTGCTTCTGTATATCCAACTGAAGCCAGCTCAGGTTCTGAGAAGACAACAGCAGGAATTCCTAAATAATCGATTTCAGAAGTATGACCGGCAATTGCCTCAGCAGCAATTTTAGCTTCATATGATGCCTTATGTGCTAACTGCGGACCTTGAACAACATCACCAATAGCGTAAATATTGCTAATATTAGTACGGCATTGTTTGTCGATTTCAACCAGTCCACGGTCACTTAGTTTCACACCTACTTGTTCTAAGCCCATTTCATCCGTGTTTGGACGGCGTCCAACCATGACAAAGACGTAGTCAGCTTCGATTTTCTTCTCTTCGCCTTTTGTTTCAAATGTTACAACAACGCCGTTTTCAGTTTCTTCTACACCTTTAGCCAATGCTTTTGTATAGAATTCAGCACCTTTTTTCTTCATGGTACGCTTCACAAGGGCAGCCATTTGTTTATCAAAAACGCCAAGGCCTAAAATTTCCTCTGCACCTTCTAGGATTGTTACTTGGCTTCCAAAGTTTGCGTATGCACCGCCCAGTTCGATTCCGATTACTCCGCCGCCAATGACAACGATTTTTTCAGGAATTTCACTTAAGTTAAGGGCACCAGTCGAATTCAGTACTCGTTTTGAATATTTAAAGGCAGGTAGCTCAATTGGACGAGAACCAGTCGCAATAATAGCATTTTTAAAGGTATAGGTTTGCGCTGAATTTTCATCCATTACACGAAGTGTATTGGCATCCACAAAATATGCTTCGCCACGCACAATATTTACTTTATTTCCTTTTAATAAACCTTCCACACCGCCAGTTAATTTTTTCACGATTCCGGATTTAAATTCTTGAACCTTTGAAAAATCTACTTTTACATTTTCCGCTGTAATTCCGAATGACTCAGAATGAAGCGCTGTTTCGTAACGGTGACCTGCTGAGATCAATGCTTTAGAAGGAATACATCCTACATTTAAACATACGCCCCCAACATATTCCTTTTCAACAATTGTTACTTTTTGTCCTAGCTGCGCAGCACGAATCGCTGCTACATATCCTCCAGGGCCCGCACCAATAACTATAGTATCTGTTTCTATTGGGAAATCTCCAACGACCATAATATTACGCCTCCATTAACAATAGTTCTGGATCGTTCAATAAACGTTTAATATGATTCAAAGCATTTTGTGCTGTTGCACCATCAATCATGCGGTGGTCAAAGCTTAAAGAAAGCGCTAAAACAGGTGCAGCAACAATTTCACCATTTCTAACAATTGGTTTTTCAGCAATACGGCCAACACCTAAAATGGCTACTTCCGGATGGTTAATGACAGGAGTAAACCATTGTCCACCTGCAGAACCTATGTTTGAAATTGTGCAGGATGCACCTTTCATTTCATTAGGTGCAAGTTTGCCATCACGAGCTTTTGCAGCCAGTTCATTAATTTCATTAGAAATAGAGAAAACTGATTTACGATCAGCATCTTTTACAACTGGTACTAACAAGCCTTTTTCTGTGTCTGCTGCAATTCCAATGTTATAGTAATGCTTATGAATTATTTCACTTGTTGCATCATCAAGTGATGTATTTAATGCCGGGAATTCACGTAATGCACTTGTTAATGCTTTTACGATGTATGGTAAGAAAGTAAGCTTAATGCCTTTTGCTGCAGCCACTTCTTTAAATTTCTTACGATGTGTAACAAGTTTCGTTACATCAACCTCATCCATTAAAGTTACGTGTGGTGCCGTATGTTTAGAGTTAACCATAGCTTTCGCAATTGCTTTACGGATACCGCTCATTTTCTCACGTGTTTCAGGGTATTCACCTTGTGGAACGGCAGCAGCTTGTGGTGCTGCCGGTTTTGCTGCTTCAACTTCCACAGCGGCAGTAGTTGCTGCTTGTGGTGCTGCTTGTGCCCCGCCACTAATAAATGTATCAATATCACTCTTTAGAATACGCCCATTATTACCAGAACCTGCAACTAAATGAATTTCAATACCCTTTTCACGCGCATATTTACGAACAGACGGCATTGCGATAATCCGTCTATTTGGATCAACTTCCAATTGTTGGGCAGTTTCTATGTTTGCTGCAGCAGGCGCTGCCTCTTGGGTCGCTTCCGGTGCTGGTGCCTTTTCTACTTGCTTCGGCTCTTCAGCATGATCGTCGCCTTTAAATTGTAAGTTTTCATATCCAGGAGCATCAAATGTAACGAGGACCTGACCAACTGTAGCAACGGTCCCTTCTCCCACTAAAACATCTAATACAGTTCCTTCTACAGGGGAAGGAATTTCTACAACTGCTTTATCATTTTGAATTTCACAAAGCACGTCATCTTCTTGGACTTTATCGCCTGGTTTGATGAACCATTTGACAATTTCCCCTTCGTGAATACCTTCACCGATGTCAGGCATTTTAAATTGAAATGGCACTGAGATTCATCTCCTATTTTTTCATGTATTTTAGCTAATTTTACTAAGATGAAAGTGGGGAAAGAACATCTATTTCCCCATATTACTAATCCAGCTTCGCAAGAGTACTTCCGAAGCGATAGATTTCTAGAACGTTAATACCTTTTTAGCTGTTTCAATAACATCTTTATAGTTTGGAAGCCACACGGATTCAGCTTGTGGAAAAGCAAATATAGTGTCTGGCGCTGCCACACGTAATACTGGTGCTTCCAAGCTTAAAATAGCTCGATCGTTAATTTCCGCAACAACGTTTGCGGCAATACCAGCTTGTTTTTGTGCTTCTTGAACTACAATTGCACGACCTGTTTTCTCGACAGACGCAATAATAGTTTCAATATCAATTGGACTTACTGTACGTAAGTCAATAACTTCAGCAGAAAATCCTTCCTTCTCTAGTTCTTCTGCAGCTTTCAATGACTCATGAACCATTGCACCATAAGTAATGATGGAAACATCGGTTCCTTCACGTTTTACTTCCGCTTTCCCAAGTGGAATTGTATATTCCCCTTCAGGAACTTCTTGGCGGAAAGAACGGTATAACTTCATATGCTCAAGAAAAATAACTGGATCATTATCTCGGATTGATGAAATGAGCAGTCCTTTTGCATCATAAGGTGTTGATGGAATAACTACCTTTACTCCAGGCTGTTGAGCCATAAGACCTTCTAAGCTGTCCGCGTGCATATCTGGAGTATGTACGCCACCTCCAAAAGGCGAACGAAATGTTACCGGAGCATTAAATTTACCTCCTGTACGATAACGAAGACGGGCTGCTTGACCAGAAATAGAGTCCATTACCTCATACACAAAACCGAAGAATTGAATTTCTGGAACAGGACGGAAGCCTTGTAAACTAAGACCGACTGCTAATCCGCCAATTCCTGATTCAGCAAGTGGTGTGTCAAATACACGATCTTCACCAAATTCGTTTTGCAACCCTTCAGTTGCTCGGAATACACCACCGTTTACACCTACGTCTTCACCGAAAACTAACACATTCGGATCATTACGCAATTCCGTACGTAATGCATCTGTAATTGCTTGAATCATTGTCATTTGAGCCATGGCTTACTTCGACTCCTTTTCACTATATATTTCAAATTGCTCTTTTAAGTTATAAGGCATATCTTCATGCATAATTGAGATTAAATCTGTCACCTTTTGTTTAGGTGCTGCATCAGCTTTCTTAATAGCTTCTTTAATATCTTCTTTTGCTTTTTCAATCACTTCGTTTTCTTTTTCTTCACTCCAAAGCCCTTTGTTTTCAAGGAATTTGCGGAAACGAACTAGTGGATCTTTCTTTTCCCATTCATTGTCAAGGTCAGCTGTCCGATAGCGAGTTGGGTCATCTCCGGCCATTGTGTGTGGGCCATAACGGTACGTTAATGTTTCTATAAGCGTTGGACCTTCACCATTAATCGCACGCTCACGGGCATCACGAGTTGCCACATAAACAGCTAACGGATCCATACCGTCAACTACGATCCCTGGGATTCCGGCTGCTACAGCCTTTTGAGCAAGTGTTTTGGCCGCTGTCTGTTTTTCACGAGGAGTAGAGATAGCAAAACGGTTATTTTGAATAATAAAGATAGCTGGAGCTTTGAATGCACCCGCAAAGTTAATTCCTTCATAGAAATCCCCTTGAGAAGTTCCACCGTCTCCTGTATACGTAATAGCAACGGATTTTGCTCCACGTTTTTTCATTCCCAGTGCCACACCAGCAGTTTGAACGTACTGGGCACCGATAATGATTTGAGGAATCGCAATATTAACTCCATCAGGAATCTGTCCACCTTGTAAATGTCCTCTTGACCATAAAAATGCTTGGGATAATGGTAATCCATGCCAAACAATTTGCGGAACATCACGATATCCCGGCAAAATAAAATCTTCTTTTTCAAGGGCAAACTGGGAAGCTAATTGAGACGCTTCCTGTCCAGCTGTTGGGGCATAGAATCCTAATCTTCCTTGACGGTTTAATGAAATAGAGCGCTGATCAAGAATTCTTGTATAAACCATGCGGCTCATTAATTCCTGCAATTGTTCATCCGTTAGGTCAGGCATTGCTGCTTCATTAACAACCTCACCTTGTTCATTCAGAATTTGAAGCGTTTGAAATTGATCTTCTACAGTCTCGAGTGCTTTGTTCGCATCAAGCTGGGCGTTCTTAAGTTTAGAAGCCATTTTGCACCTCTTCCTTTCTATTCAGAGCTTAATTTAAAAAATAAAATCCACTTAGTTAGATTACCCAAAAACCACACGATTAAAAGCAAGATGGAGATAACCATCATTTTTTTAATCAGGGTGTTTGAATAAACATTTGATATTACATAGGATTTTGCTGATATAGTTTTTGAAGTACCATTCCATAGTTTCCCACAGAAAAGATAAGATAAAACAATAAAACCTTATTTCACCATCATCTTATTCTGTATTACTTTTTTATGTAACATCATTAATACAATTTTTCTGCCCATTTATGAGTTTACATCAATAATTTATATGCGTCAAATACTAAGTATCGTAATTTTTCAACATAATCATGTTAAAAACAATATTTTTAAAAAAACAATCTGTATTACTAATAATTTAAAACTGTTATATAAGATTTCACCATTATTACTTTTGTTATACTATAGAAAAAAACCGGCTGACTTCAACCGATTTCAATGTGTTGAGGACTATTTATTTGATTTTAGTCCTGCCTTTTTATAAAATGACAGCTTTTTATCATTGTATAGTTCCGTTAGCTTATTAAACTTTTTATTAGCATCATAAACCTGTTTATAAGTATCATTTAGTTTATTAACTTGTGCTTCAAGGTCTTCTAGGGAAAGATTCTTATTTTTGAACATAACATATAATTCTTTATCATATTTTAAAGCATTAGAATATTCTTTATATAACCAATCATGCGCTTCATACCTTTGCATCATGGTATCGTATAATTCATTTGCTATTTTTGTAAGTTCAGGGTCATCTAATTCATCTTTCAGGTCTGCTGTCTTCTTAAATTCCCGCTCAGATTCTTTTAAGCTCTTTGTTTCTTTTTCCATATGATTTTTTCTTTGATCAGTTAAGAGAATCGCTTCATCGGAAAGTTTGACGATCTGGTCATATTCTTTCATACCAAGTTCAATTATTTGGTCATAAATTTCCTTTTCTTTCTTTTCTAATGTAACGAGCGGATCCTGTTGTTCTTCAAAAACCTTTTCTTTGGATACAACATTCTCTAAAACATCATACATCTTCTCAACAGGGGTCTTTTGCCCAACACAACCTGCTAAAATTAACATTGTAATAAATATAAGAGATAGTAAATAACAGCTTTTTCCTTTGAATAACACTACGAAACCTCCTGACTGCTTACACCTCTAACTATATCGGTACTTCGTTTGTTTGACAACATACATAAGCAAAAAAGCATGGAGGTTCAAGCAATCAATGATTAACATTTTATCTAATCTTTGATAGACTAATGATTACTACTAACAATATGGAACACAGGAGTGAATGTTCATGTTAACGATGGAGGATATTATCCGAGATGGCCATCCCACCCTTAGAAAAGTGGCTGAAGAAGTCACCATGCCGCCATCAGAAGAAGATAAACAAATATTATCCAGCCTTTTAGAATACGTTATTAATAGCCAAAATGGCGAAATCGCATCGCAATATAGCTTACGTCCGGGAATTGGTTTAGCCGCCCCTCAGATTAATGTTTCAAAACGGATGATTGCTGTACATCTTTCCGATGATAAAGGAAATCTATATAGCCATGCCCTATTTAATCCGAAAATTATCAGCCACTCTGTTGAAAAATCCTATTTACAAGCAGGTGAGGGCTGTCTATCAGTGGATGAAGCGATCCCAGGCTTTGTACCAAGACATGCAAGAGTCACGGTAAAAGGGACCAATCTTGCCGGTGAAGAAGTAAAGCTCCGCTTAAAAGGGCTTCCTGCTATTTGTTTTCAACACGAAATCGATCACTTAAATGGAGTCATGTTTTATGACTATATTGATAAGCAGGATCCATTTAAGCCGATTGAAAATGCAATCGCTATCGAAAGGTAAAACACTGGCCTTTTTATAAGGCTGGTGTTTTTTTCATAATTGTAAAGTGTCGATATAATTCCATGTTTAACCATGAAAAAATTAGCATTTTTATCATATACTAGTAGTAAAAAAACATTTATTTTTAAAAAATTTCAATTATCTACCATTGCTAGCTTTACATTGGACAAGGTTCGTATAAAATAAGAGGTAAGGAGATGATCCACTATGTTAAAGAAGCTAAGGAAAAAGCTCTTAAAACAGTGGAAAGATTTGCTGCGAAAAAAGTCCATTGCCTAAATTTTTAGGGCCCTTCAAACTTGCGAAGGGCTCCTTCGTTATTGTAAATTGTAAAAACAGATTCTTTTTTACATACTTTTCTTCGTTGGTCCCAAGGCTGCAAAAAGAAAATAAATGAAAAAGATGAAAATATTTTATATAATAGAAAAAGTTATGATTTAATAAGGAGCGATTCTGTCATGGTATATAAAGTATATTATCAAGAAAGTATTAGAGAAGTCCCAGTAAGAGAAAACACAAAAACCCTTTTTATAGAAGGAGAATCGGTAAGGGATGTTCGCACCAAAATTGCCGACCGCGGTTTTAATGTTGAATTTGTACAAGAAGTAAAAGGAGCATATTTAGAATATGAGCAACAAAATGAAGACTATAAAGTATTGGAGATTGGATAATTTATGAAATTTGTAAAAAATGATCAAACTGCTGTTTTTGCCCTAGGTGGTTTAGGTGAAATTGGCAAAAACACGTATGCAGTTCAGTTCCAGGATGAAATTATATTAATCGATGCCGGAATAAAATTCCCTGAGGATGAATTATTAGGTATTGATTATGTTATACCTGATTACACTTATTTAGTTAAAAATGAAGAAAAGATTAAAGGTTTATTTGTTACACACGGACATGAAGACCACATTGGCGGTATCCCTTATTTACTTCGTGAGATTAATATCCCTATCTACGGGGGAAAATTGGCGCTTGGATTAATTAAAAATAAATTAGAAGAACACGGTTTATTAAGAAATGCTAAACTGATTGAAATTAAGGAAGACGATGTTATCAAATTCCGCAAAACATCAGTTACTTTTTTCCGAACAACCCATAGTATTCCTGATTCCTATGGGATTGTCGTGAAAACACCCCCTGGTCAAATCGTCCATACAGGTGATTTTAAATTTGATTTTACCCCTGTAGGTGAGCCTGCCAATTTAACCAAAATGGCGGAAATCGGAAAAGAAGGCGTTTTATGTTTACTTTCAGATAGTACAAATAGTGAAATACCTGATTTTACGATGTCCGAACGTCGGGTTGGTGAAAGCATACATGATATTTTTAGGAAAGTTGATGGGCGTGTAATTTTTGCTACCTTTGCATCTAATATCCACAGACTGCAGCAAGTAGTTGAAGCAGCAGTGGCAAACGGAAGGAAAGTTGCTGTTTTTGGCAGAAGCATGGAAGCCGCTATCAATATTGGGCATGAATTAGGCTATATTAATGCACCAAAAGAAACATTTATTGAGGCAAATCAAATTAACCGATTGCCTGCTGATAAAGTCACGATTCTATGTACAGGCAGTCAGGGGGAACCTATGGCTGCTCTATCTCGAATTGCCAATGGGACACATAGACAAATTCAAATTAATCCTGGAGATACTGTCGTATTTTCATCCTCACCGATTCCAGGAAATACAATAAGTGTCAGCAGAACGATTAATCTGCTATATCGAGCAGGCGCGGAAGTAATCCACGGGAAATTAAGTAATATCCATACTTCCGGACACGGCGGACAGGAAGAGCAAAAGTTAATGCTCAGGTTAATTAAACCGAAATTTTTTATGCCAATCCACGGTGAATATCGAATGCAAAAAATGCATGCTAAGCTTGCTGTCGATTGTGGAGTTGAGGAAGATAATTGTTTTATTATGGACAATGGCGAAGTATTAGCACTCTCCGATCAAACTGCACAGGTAGCTGGAAAGATTCCATCTGGTTCCGTCTATATTGATGGCAGTGGTGTAGGAGACATTGGAAATATTGTATTAAGAGATCGTAGAATTCTTTCAGAGGAAGGTTTAGTTGTCGTAGTTGTTAGTATTAATATGAAAGAATTTAAAATTGCTTCAGGCCCAGACCTCATTTCTCGAGGATTTGTTTATATGAGAGAATCTGGTGATTTAATCAATGATGCTCAGAATCTAATAACCAAACACTTAAATAAGATAATGGAAAGAAAGACGAGTCAATGGTCTGAAATAAAGAATGAAATCACAGATACATTAGCCCCATTCCTTTATGAAAAAACAAAACGGAGACCTATGATATTACCAATAATCATGGAAGTATAAAAAGAAAAGCGCAAGTGCCCGTTTAGCGGCGTATAGACTGGAGCGCTTCGACTGAGATAAAGGAAACACGGAGAGTGATAGCGATCCGATGTTGACTTATCGTAGGGAGAAGAGCGAAGTCTACTAGACGCTGGGCGCTGGAGCTGGACAATTCTCGAAGTCGAAATTTATACTTTCTTATCTCTAAAGAAAACGGAAGCGCCTTGTTTTAGGCACTTCCGTTTTTTATTCTAAGACTTTTCTTTCGAATCTGTCGATATCGGTATCGTTTCCAATCACAATTAAAACATCATTTACATAAAGGGTTTCTTTCGCTTGTGGAGAAACAATAATTTCTTCTCCTCTTTTAATGGCTACAATATTCAACCCATATTTTTTACGAATATCCATATCCATTATAGTACGTCCGCCTAGTCTTGCGTTTGCAACTATTTCTACAATACTATGCTCATCAGAAAGTTCTAAGTAGTCAACCACATTACTTGAAGCCATATTGGTGGCAATCCGTTTCCCCATATCTCTTTCAGGGTGAACAACATGATCGGCGCCAATTTTCCGAAGAACTTTTTCATGATAATCATTTTGAGCCTTTGCTGTAATACACGCTACCCCTAATTCCTTTAGAATAAGAGTTGTGAGTATACTTGCCTGAATATCATCGCCAATTGCGACAATCACATGGTCAAAATTACGAATTCCTAAACTTTTCAAGACATTCTCATCTGTTGAATCACCAACTACCGCATGGGAAGCAATCATGGCATATTCATTAACACGTTCTTCATTTACATCAATACCTAATACTTCCATCCCTTCATCGGTTAAAGTACGACAGATACTTCCACCAAACCGACCAAGCCCTATTACCGCAAAGCTCTTCTTCATAAATAACTCCCCCGATAAAAACAATGATTTGCTATAGATTTATTTTAGCACTCTTCATCAATTTTATATATAAAGAATTATCCCCCACTTAATCCTGAGTATTTCTATTTTTCCTTTTTTTATAGTAGAAGAAGAGGAGAAAACAAACAATTAACAAAATTCCTATTACTGGAATGTTACCAATAATAAATACAACTAATCCTGATAGGCCCGCCAATAACATATTGGTGCTTTTCATAAATTGCTTTTTCGTTTTCTCCCAAGTATTAAGTTTGTCTTTATCTATATGTGGAACAATTACCTTATTTTCATAAAGAGTAATATTTACAGTCGAAAGGGATGTTTGGTTTTCTAAAAACTTCATTTTTCCTTCAATCGTCTCAATTTCTTCTTGAACAGCCGCTAAATCAGCAGAAATTTTTAATAAATCCTCTGTTTTTGCTGCGCTGTTCATAAAGGTCAACAGCCGTTCCTCTACAACCTTTTTTGATTTTAATCTTGATTCAAGGTCGACATATTCCTCTGTTACATCCTGCCCAGTAATATTCCTCTGAAGCACCTCAGCTGCTTGCCCTTCAGCTTCATGCAAGAAGTCTTGGAAATGCTTTTGAGGTACTCTTATTTTCAGACTTCCGCTTAATTGTTCTTTCCCCTCTTTTGTCACAGTGGATTCAGCTATATAGCCGCCATATTTCTGGGCATTTTCTTCCAAACTTCTGACAGTTTGATCAAATTTTTTTACGCGCAGCTGCAGGTCAGCCTGATAGATGACCATCTGGTTTGGTATCTCAATATTTGCAGTATCCGTTGTTTTCTCATCCTTGGCCTTCTCATTAGAGTATAAAGCTGATTTCTCCCCACCGCCAGTCTGAGATGAGTCCATATCCGCTTTACTTTCTATATTCATTTTTGCACTTTCACTTTTACTATTCGAACTGCACCCAGCTAACCCAAGGATTATGGCAATAGTAAAAACAGGAAATACCTTTAATAGATTTATCAATCTCATACACCCCTTCTTTTTCTCTAATAGTTACGGTCAGAAAGATACACTTATTACTAATACGGACGATATATCGGGTGCAAGGTTACAAAATACCCAAAAATTGATTAGCACGGAAAAATACCAATAAAAAACTGCCCGTTGATATTCAACGAGCAGTTTTTCCTTTGTCGATCTTATTCTGTTTTTTCCAATTCATCTAAAACACGATTGACGCGTTTCTCGAGCATTTTCATCCCGCTTCCGCCAGCTTGAAAATGACGGAGCTTGCCTTCACGATCGAACACATAATAGGCAGGAACATATTGATTTTCAAAGATTTCCGTTAGCTTATGCTCACTGTCCACAAAGATTGGCTGTGTGATCCCATGTTCTGCAGCCACCTTCTTAATTTCTTCAAGGTTTAAATCATTTTCTGATCGTGGCATATGGACCGCGACCACGTTTAATTTCTCTTTAAAATCATCACGGAATTGATTTACTTGCGGCATTGCTTCCTTACACAAATGGCAGCTAATTGACCAAAAATGAATTAATGTTGGCTTTTCGCCGATTAGTTCATCTCTTGTAACTTGACCGTTTAACCATTCAGTCGCCCCGGTTAACTCTGGCATTGGTTCACGTAATTTCATGTTAAACCCCCTATTTTAAAATAGACCTAACACTTATGTAAGGTTAGGTCTATCATGATTAAATAAATTATACGTTTAAAGTAGCTTGTCCTGGCTTCCAGTTTGCAGGGCAAAGACCGCCAGTTTGTAATGCTTGAAGAACACGTAAAGTTTCATCTACATCACGGCCGATATTATTGTGGTTTACTACAGAATATTTTAATTCACCTTCTGGATCGATGATGAAAAGACCACGAAGAGCAATACCTTCTTCTTCAATTAACACCCCATAATCACGAGCAACAACATGGTTAGTATCTGCTGCTAGTGGATAGTTTAAATCTCCAAGGCCGTTTTCTTTACGATCTGTTTTAATCCATGCAAGGTGTGTATGAATAGTATCAGTTGATGCACCAACAACAACTGCATCTAGATCCTCAAACTCTTCATAACGATCGGACATTGCTGTAATTTCAGTTGGACATACAAATGTAAAGTCCATAGGATAGAAGAACAATACAGTCCATTTATCATTTTTCATGTTTTCTTCAAGGCTTACTTTTTTAAATTCTTTGTTTGGCATTACAGCATCCATTTCAAAGCGTGGAGCTTGTTTACCTACCATACGTTCTGGCATTATAATCCCTCCAAATAAATTAATTAATTGAGATGTATTAGCAATTCTCATTTGCTAACCTTTTGACAATTCTCATTATAGGACAAATATAATTTTGAGTCAATATTAAATTATAATTAATTTAAATAAATACTAATTCCAAATTATAATTTAATTTCCCTCAAGTCAGTTTTGCCTATTTCCCATGAGAATAAACGAAAATATGTAACAGTCTTCCATTAAATATTAACATGATTAACCAGCAGCACCAAATAAAATGACTTTGTAAGTTAGAGCTTATAACTAATTCCCTTTATACGAAATATAATTCGTCATAACCTTTACAGCCACATCAATCGCCGCTTCATTTGGGTTTAATTTGGCATGATGCAAACCAAACGGTGAGTCAACACCAAGCCAAAACATGAAACCTGGAATTTCTCGAAGCATATAGCCAAAATCCTCACCTGTCATAGCTTCATCACATTCAATCACCCTTACATCTGGATCCTCTTGAATATAATTGATAAACTCTCTTGTAATCGATTCCATGTTATAAACTTGGTGGTACATTGAACCATAGTCAATGACGGCTTCACATTCAAAACCTATTTCAATACCTTTTACAACAGCTTCAATTCGGTGCTTAACCTTTTTCATCGATTCTGGTGATAATGTCCGAATCGTTCCTTCAAGCCTTGCCTTTTCAGCGATAATATTTTGAACCGTTCCACCTGTTATTTTACCTATAGTGATGACGGCACTGTCTAATGGATTTACATTTCTAGAAACGATGGTTTGCAGCTGATTGACTAGTGAACAGGCAGCGATTACCATATCATTTGTTTGGTGTGGATAGGCGGCATGTCCCCCCTTCCCCTTTAGGTCAATAAACAATTCCGAAGTATTGGCAAATAATAACCCTTCTTTCAAGGCAATTGTTCCAACAGGATACTCTGGAGCAATATGGAGGGCAACAATCATGTCCGGCATCCATTCCTTCATCTCTTCCGATTTCAACATTGGTTCTGCCCCGCCAGGCCCTTCCTCAGCAGGTTGAAAAACAAACAAAATGTCATCATTAATTGGGTTTCTGACAAAATGGGTAAGCACACCAAGAGCGATTGTCATATGAAAATCATGGCCGCAGGCATGCATCTTTGCCTCGTGTGAAGAGGAAAAAGATAAACCTGTTTCCTCGCTTATAGGCAGTCCATCAATGTCTGTTCTATAACCGATTGTTTTGGCAGGATTAAGACCATGAATCTTTACAAATAAGCCTGTCCTCCATTTTTTTATCGAAATACGGTCTTGAGGCAATAACTGTATGTAAGACAATAAATATGCTTGCGTTTTAAACTCTTGAAAACCCAATTCAGGTATTTGATGAAGGTCACGGCGAATTTTGATTAAAGGATTCATCTATGTACCTCTCCTTTTTAAAAAAGAAGCGTGGATTAGGATCCACGCCTGCTAATTTCTATAATTGACGAAGCTCTTGCATGATTTCTGTTTTGGATTTTGTCTTTTCATCAATGTCTTTTATTTTCCTTGCTGGCGTTCCAGCTACCACAGTATATGGAGGAACATCTTTAGTTACTACAGCTCCTGCGGCTACAACTGACCCTGTACCTACTGTTACTCCTTCAAGAACCACGGCATTCGCACCGATTAGAACATCATCCTCAATGATAACGGGTTTTGCAGACGGCGGCTCAATTACCCCTGCTAAAACGGTTCCAGCCCCGATGTGACAATTTTTCCCGACTGTTGCTCTGCCCCCAAGAACAACACCCATATCAATCATCGTTTTTTCGCCAATCACAGCGCCAATATTGATAACAGCGCCCATCATAATCACCGCATTATCACCGATCTCCACCTGGTCACGGATAATGACACCCGGCTCAATACGGGCATTAATATATTTTGTGTCTAACAAAGGAATGGCTGAATTACGACGGTCATTTTCCACAACAAAATCTTCTATTTTGGACTTGTTTGCTTCTAAAGCAGCATTGATTTCTGACCATTCGCCAAAGACAACACCAGTACTACCATTAATAAAAGCTTTTGCTTCGCTCCCAAAATTAATTCCTTCTAATTCACCTTTCAAATAAACCTTAACTGGTGTAGATTTTTTACTATTTTGGATAAAAGAAATAATTTCATTAGCATCCATCATTTTCATAATTTTATTACCCCCTATAAATATGTACTGAAAATACTTTAACAAACAACAGTAATGAAAACAAGAAAAACAACACTAATCTTCAGAAGATTCAGCGATGTGTTCTTTGATCAGCTCGACAAAGGCTGAAACTTGCTTTAATTGGAAGGCAGACTCATACCCTAACAGCCATGTGTCACGTTTTAATGGCTTGTTATTCTCATCGACAAGAGGTATTTTAAAAATATCCTTTTCTGCTCTACTTAGCGTAATCGCCGGCAAAATGGCGTAGCCTATTCCGTTAAAGGCCATTTGTTTGCACGTCTCAATTTGGTCAACAACAACTGTCCTCTTAGGTGAAGTTTTAAAGTTGCGCATCCACCAATCTTGAATCTCTTGATAATAATTAGAATCACTTTTAAATTGAATAAACGGACGGTCAGTTGCTAATACTTGTTCAGGTCTGGTAATTTCCCGATCAACTAAATAAAGCGGATCGTTAAAAAGATGCACTTTTATCCCCTTCCAATCCGGAGTCCCTCGGATTATCCCTATATGCACCTGGTCATCGTATAAGCATTTAAGTATTTCACTGCTCCACCCCGTTATCAGTGAAATCTTTGCTTGGGGATACTTATCTATGAACTTCTTTAAGACTTGTGGCAGCCAGTTCTGACCTACGATAGATGCAACAGCAATTTTCAATGTCCCAGAAACTCCTGCTTGGAGGGAATGGATGGTTTCGCGAACTTTTTCTTGTTTTTTAAGGACGTCGTTAACAAAATCTATGATATGTTCTCCGGCCGGAGTTAGTGCTAACCCTTTTTGTGAGCGAATAAATAGTTTCGTTCCCCACTCTTTTTCAATTGTTTGTAAACGCTGCGAGAGGGCTGGCTGGGAAACAAATAACCGCTCCGATGCTTTACGCATATTCATTTCCTGTGCCAATACAGATAATAATTGAAATTCTGTTAATGAGGACAAGAAAATCTCTCCTTAAATGCCATGTGAGTTTACACAGAGGCCTCGTTCTTTTTCGGGATAAATAATATTAATAGCAAACTAACGAAAGCAAAAGTGAGGACTACATAATAAACAGTGTGTAAAGAAAACGTCAGTCCATCCTGTAAAATACTTTTAACAGATTCAGTCAGTTTATCTCGATCACTTGCTTTTAAGAGAATATTGGCGTCATCCACTGATAAGGACCTGTCTTTTTGACTAAAGTAATGGGTCATGCGGTTATTAAGGATTCCTCCCAACAAGGCCGCACCAATAGTGTTGCCAAGATTTCGCATGAACATATTCGCGGCAGTAGCAATTCCCCTTTGCTGCCAGCCAACAGTACTTTGAATCGAGACAATAAATGCAGTGGATGTAAGACCCATACCCACACCAACCAAAAAGGAGCCCACTGCTGCCCATATTGGACCAGAGGAAGCCGACATGGTCACAAAAGCAATACTCCCGATAATTAAGAATGCTCCACCAGTAATGGAGGTTTTCCTGTACCCCATTGTGGTTAGCATCTTTCCTGAAAGTGTGGATGCTATTGGCCAGCCGATTGACATCGTGGTTAGCGTAAACCCTGCAACAATTGGGGGCTGTTCCATTACACCCTGAACAAAAGTCGGTAAAAAGCTAGAGATCCCTATTAACATTACACCAGTTGTCAATGATGTGATATTGGCAATAAAAATGGAGCGTTCCTTCCAAATTGAAAATGGCATAACTGGTTCAGAAGCCCGTCCTTCTTGAAAAATAAACGCTATTAAAGAAAGTCCTGACAAAATAAACAGACTGACAATCTGCCATGAGCCAAAGCGGCCTCCACCTTCAACAAGGACAAACATTAGCGTTGAAATCGTAATCGTTAAGAAGATGGCACCAAGATAGTCTATTTCATGTTTTTTCTTTTCTACATTTTCGTGTAAGTACAGCCATAGTCCCACTAATGATAGAATTCCAAGCGGAATGTTAATCCAGAAAACATAATGCCAACTGACATATTGCACGAGTAAACCGCCGACTGCAGGACCTGTAATCGCAGAAATCCCCCATACACTCGAAAGGTACCCCTGAATTTTCGCCCTTTCTTCAGCATTGTAAATATCTCCTACAATGGTTGTTGCAATTGGCATGACCGCTCCTGCACCAAAACCTTGAATTAATCGAAAAATGATCAGTGACTTCATGGATGTGGCAAAGCCGCAAAGAATCGAACCAATTAAAAAAATAACAATTCCAAAAGTAAGAATTGGCTTTCGACCAAACAAATCAGACATTTTCCCGTAAATCAGAACAGTAACAGCATTCATTAAAAGGTAGGCAGAGAATACCCAGCTATAAAGTGCGAACCCGCCTAAATCTGCTACAATTGCAGGCATTGCAGTTGAAACAATCGTCGCTTCAATAGCCCCCATAAACATGGCTAGCATGACTGAGGCTAGCACAAGCGGTTTTTTCGTTTTCCTTTTTTGCGAGCTGCTTATTGCAGACTCCACACAATCAGTTTCCATCAAAACACCTCAAACCGAAAAAATATAGCTCCCTTTTTGGGAGCCTTAGCATCAATTCACTACTTTTTAAATCTTTTTACAATTTTATTTAATTGATTTAAAACCGTGCTTCTAGGCAAAATCCCTTCAAAAAATCCATCTTCATTTTCAACGCAAAGAAATGGGTGGTTTACGAGTAGATCTAGGCACACAATGATCGACTCAGAAATTACCACTCGTGGAATCAATCTTTTCATAACCTCTTCCACCCGTTTGTTTTCAAGCAGTTCAAATTCAATTCGTTCAAGCCCAAGAATCGAATCCATTATAATTGGGGTGCTAATTAGCCCATGCAGCTTGTAAAGTGGATCTAATACAGGAATGGCAGTATATCCACTTTTCGATAGTACCAGCAATGCATGTTCAAGATTATTTCCAATTTGCACATGGGCAACCCGTTCAGATGGTATCATTAATTCTTTTATTGTTAACTCTAAAAATTCCCCACTGGGAAGACTGATCATCACCGAAAACTCCTCAATGTTTGTTTTTCTACAGACTTATTTTATCATAGTTTTCGGAGATCCGCGTAATTTTAAAACGATTCCTATATAAAAAGAAGGAACCAATAAAGGTTCCTATTGAATCAAATCAAATATTTCGATGGTAATCATATCAATATTATCAAATTGATATCGCTTCGGCTTTTCCTTCTCGTTATATATTTCTAATTCAAATGTTTCCGTTTTTGGATGAAATGTTACTTGACACTTTCTTTCACCATTTACCTCAAAATAACGTTGAGCCGGCTCACCACTATTAGATTGTTCCTGAAGGTTTTTTAACCTTGTTAATATACCTTGAAGCTGTGACATAAGGCTTTTCCTCCTTTCAAACACAAACAAACTGTCTATATTTATGTTTCTCATTTGGCATGTTAATATCCTGATGAATTTTTTTCAGAATTTTACAAGTGAATCATTTTATATGCCAATATTAAAAGAATAAAATAATAGACTTCATTTGTCCAAGTAAAAATAAAATAAATAAGGATTTTTTTTAAAATAAAAGTAAAAAAATAGGCCTCTCGAGCTTGAGACCTATTATAAAAAGGTTATGGCGACAAAAAGGACAATAAAAAGAAGTAATGCAAAAAAGATTCCATATGCAAGGAAAACTGGATTTCTTACGTAAACATTCCCCTGTACTGGTTTAGCAATTTTGGTATCTATTTCCCCTTCTACCGTCTTTTGTTGTCTTGCAACAGACAATGTATATACCAGGGAAACCGCAAGAATTCCGAAAATTGCAATGGCAAGGATATTAACGAAAAGATTCATGAGCAAGTCTCCTTCTTATGAATGTTATCATTAAATTGCCACTCAATGTCTCATTCTATACAGATACATCCTACAGTAGTTGGTCATGCTCAAATAAATATTGGTAAGAAATATCAATAAACAAATAATCATTTTCGTTAACGGGAAATGAAAAAGTCCGTATGGTCTCACCCGTTTCAATATCACAATACAAATCAGATAATCTTCCCTTTTGTTCATGACGCATTTTTATGATGTTTTCTAAAAAATATGGGCGCCAGCTCCAATTTTTATCTAAGTATTCAGACTGTATGCTCCAGCCATTTTTTTCTTTAAAAATATTGACTGATTTTTGAAACCCATTCTCATCACAAACATACATTCGAAAGGCTATTCCGTCCATTTCCTTTATTAACGCTTGAAAAAGGTTGTCGTAGCCTGACTTTCTGTTTTTAATTACAATTTCTTGAACCATCGCCTGAAAATATTCTGTTGTTGTATAAACAGCTTCTAGCTTTCGCTTTTCATATGAGATAAAGTCATGGAATTTTTCTTTTAAACGGTACTTTAAGAAATCACGTCTAATAAATTCTGCTGCAGGTGGATGTAAATAATAGCCTTGATAATAGTGACCGCCATTTTTCCAGGCAAACTGGAGCTGATAACTCATTTCAATATTTTCAAACAATAGCGTTGCACCTATTTTCCTTGCCAAAAGCGACAATGAATACAATACATCATTAAAATTCATACCCGTTGCCGTAGATTTCAAGGCCTGAAGGTTGATCTTTATAATATCTGGTTCAAGCTGACCAATTCGTTCAAAATAATGACTTTCCCTTCCAATACTTGCAATAGCTATTTTTAAACCATACGTACGATAATATTGCAAGAGATGATCAAACTGATCTAAATCACCTTGATAATTCCGATCGGATATTTCGAGAACAATTCGATTTAAACTAAGTCCCCTTTTTTCAAATGCTAAAAGTTCCTGTAAAAAAGGTTCACCATGCCCATACATTAATAATTCCGCATTTCGATTCAAAAAAATACTGACAATCTCATTTAGCTCTAACGCTTTTTCAAGAGCCTTTTTAACTAACAATATATCCACTTCAAACTTATATTCATCAGGAATTTGATCATCATGAAAAAAGGGCCCTAAGCTAATGACTTTACCTTCTGTTTGATAACGCCCCAATACCTCATAGGCAATGACACATTGCTCATCGGCACTAAATATCGGTTGAAAATATGGAAAGCAATTTTCAAGATCCGATAGGATTTCCAATGCATCCATCCAAGTTCCTCCAAAAAAAATTATTTCTCATTATACCATACGCTTCATTCAAGCTTCTCGTTCTTTTCCAAAAGGATACCATTATAGCTGCAAGGATACAATCATATCCTATACACAAGCTTCCACAAAGGAGGATATGTATTTTGAAAAAACTTTACTTAGTAGCCTCCATCCTGCCGATGTTTGGATGCGGCCACTTTCATGCTGATACAACTGAAAATTCAAATAAAGTAAATAAGCAGCAGCCGAATTCATCAATTACAGAGAACACGAAATCACGATATGCAGCCTCTAATCAAATAAAAAGTAAATCATATACGATAAAAGATCTAGATGACCAGGTAATTAACATAAAAAATGAAGGTACTAAAAACAAGGAAGTCAGTACTGATCAAAAAAAAGATTCGGTTATGCTTAATGTGATCCAAATCAACCAAAACCCTGAGCTAAGATTCGGTTGTGAAGTAACTAGCTTAGCAATGGTATTGACTTACGCAGGCGTTGAAACAAATAAAATAGACCTGTACCATTCTATTCAAAAGGATCCAGATCCGCTTATCAAGTCACCAAAGGGTGATATCTTACATTGGGGAAATCCTGCTGATGGATTTGTTGGCGATATGACAGGAAAACACCCCGGGTATGCGGTTTTCGATAAACCGATGATTACCTTAATCAATCAAAAATTGCCAGGGAGAGCAGTAAATTTAACAAATCAGCCTTTTGAAAAAATATTAGAGCATGTTTCGGCAGGATATCCTGTGGTTGTATGGACAACAGGAGATTACCGCCTTCCCGATCGTTGGGAGGGATGGTATCACGGCAATCAATTCATCAAAACTCCCTTAGATTTACATGCGGTTGTCCTGGTTGGTTATGATGCCAATTATGTCTATCTAAATGATCCGCTGTCAGGAAAGAAGCAAGTAAGAGTGGGAAAGGAACAATTTATTTCGTCCTGGAAAGCCTTACAGAACCGTGCAGTTAGTTACAAATAAGGGCAGTCATATTTTGACTGCTTTTTTTAATTATTTATTGTTTTATTGAATATACATTTATAAGGAACCTTTTTGCTTGAAATATAGCTTATTTTTAAAGAAAATACATATGGACTCTTCTATTTTCTAGAAAGTGAAAAAAAGATAGGTTGGTAGAAAAAATGGCAAAAAAGCAAACGAGGAGAACGTTTCTGAAACGTATATTTGGTTCATTTCTTACCCTTCTTGGGTTGAATTCAGGGGGTTACCTCTATGCCCATCGAATTGAGCCCTCACTACTCGATATTCAAGAACAGCAAATCAAACATCCATTAATCCCTAAAAGCTTCGAGGGAATAAAAATGGTTCAATTTAGTGATACTCACCTAGGATTTCAATACAATCTTTCCCAATTCAAGAAACTAGCTGCTAAAATTAATGACCTACAGCCTGACATCATTTTATTTACCGGCGATTTGATGGACGAGCCAAATAAATATACAGAAATGAATAATTTACTACCCGTTTTAGAAAAATTACATGCCCCTCTTGGGAAATACTGCATTTTTGGAAACCATGATCATGGCGGATATGGGTCTGAAATTTACCGTAATATTATGGAGACTACCAATTTCACCGTCCTTTTGAATGAATCCATCCCAATTAAATTGAAAGATGGCAGCAGCATATACCTGCTTGGAATTGATGATGCAATGTTAGGAAAACCCGATTTACCGTTAGCCTTAAAAAAAGTACCAAATAACCGATTTACGCTATTATTATCCCATGCCCCTGACCTTGCTGATACAGCTTTGCAATATCCAATCCATTGGCAAATCAGCGGACACAGCCACGGTGGACAGGTTAAAATCCCATTTATCGGGGCACTTGTCATGCCTCCATTTGCGCAAAAATATCCTGAAGGACTTTATTCGATAGGAGAGGAAAACCCGTTAACCCTCTATGTAAACAGAGGAATAGGTACAACTCGGCTTCCTTTTCGATTTATGGCTAAACCGGAGTTAACAATTTTTACTCTAAAACCAGAGGGTTAAATAAAATCCTTATTTAATAATTGATAAGGATTTTATTTATTAAGTTTTTCTTCAAAAAATAACTGTTCGAGATCTTCAACAGGAAGCGGTTTTAAGAAATAGAATCCCTGGATTGTATGACAACCGGAATTGATCCATTCATTCCTCCTTCAGCCAAAAAATTCTGATTTTTTACAATAATGTTTTTACATTCTAGTAGTTCTATTTTACAATGAAGTTAACTGAAAGAAAGTAATTTATAGAAAATAATGACTATTTCGCTAAAGTTTTTTCAATCTATTTATAGGATATGAATTCCAGTCCTATACCCAGTTTTCGTTGAATTGGATGAAGACATGAAAAAAAATCCTCTGCTTTATTTCTATTTTACTGGAAACAAGGTATAATGTAGATGTTTTTAAAGAATGAAAGGAGAACATATGTTGAATCACGATCAGAAACATCCCCTAACAAATTTAGGTCTAACCATTGAAAACCTCGCACAAGCTGTCTTTATCGTGAATCGCCATGCAAAAACAGCACCAAACCCCAAATTTTTGTACAAATTGAAACAAGAGTCACTAAAAAAATTGATTAATGAAGGCAAGGCAAGAAAAGTAGGTCTCCATTTTTCCGAACATCCGCGAAATAGTCAACAGCAATCCGATGTGCTTGTCGAATGTGGAAGATACACATTTCATATTCCTCCAACCAAATCTGATTTTCATGATCTCCCCCATCTTGGCAAATTAGATGGAAGCGTCAGAAATCCAAAGGCTACACTCTCACTTACTTTGGCAAAAGCATTGTTGCAATCCTATACGGGAATCTCTGAGTTTGAGAATCCACCATCGAATCCTCAAAAAAAACAACGAACCTACCAAAAACCGATTTTCAAGAAATTAGGCGAACGATACTCTTAAATGCAAAGAAAAAAGTCAGGAAAAAGGTGTCCTGGCTTTTCTTCATATCCAACAATCAATAATTTTATTCGGATGTCTTATTTTTGCAACATCTTCTTGAGGATTTTGTGAACACCATCACAATCGGATAGACTCTTCCTACAATCCGAATTACAATACAAGCATAAGGTATAGAAAATAAATATCAGCAATTAACTTTAAAAGAGGTGTATTTGCATGAAAGGAACTGCGATTCTTTTTCAAGAGCAAAAGATCACGTTTATAGAAGATGTTGAACATTCCGTTTACAAAGAAATCAAAGAGCAATGTGGATGTGATCAGTGCAGCTGCAAGCTTGATGAAAAAATTGTTAAATTCGACTCCGTCTCACCTGTTTTCTGGCACGAAGATGAAGTTGACTGGGAATATGGCTATTAATAATACTCTTTAATTTGATATATACCCCCCTTTCCCCTAAAAAACGACCTTGAGATAAACTTAAGGCCGTTTTTTTATTTATCCTAAATGGCGTTTCTTAAAAAAGTAGAATCTTTTGCTTATTATAGCTATAATCAAAATATTCTAGAGGGCCGAATGATCCTTAGGTGAAAGGATGAAAAATATTGGAGCATTTAATTAATCAAAGAGTAAAAACTATCGAAATTTCGGGAATAAGAAAATTTTTTAATATGGTAGCTCATATGGAAGACCTGATTTCTTTTACCATTGGTCAGCCTGATTTCCCTACCCCTGAGCATGTAAAAAATGCTGGCATTGCTGCGATTGATAATGACTTTACTTCCTATACACACAATGCAGGTACCATTGAATTAAGGAAAGCAGCATGTGATTTTGTCGCAAAAAAATATGGGTTGGACTATGTTCCTGAATCAGAAGTGATTGTGACTATGGGGGCAAGTGAAGCAATTGATATTGCATTTCGTACGATTTTGGCAGAAGGATTAGAAGTTATATTACCAGGTCCTATTTATCCTGGTTATGAACCGATTATTCAAATGATGGGTGCTGTTCCTGTACATGTCGATATTCGTGAAAATCAATTTCGCTTTACATTAGAAATGATCAAACCATATATTACTGACAAAACCCGCTGCATAGTCCTGCCGTACCCATCAAATCCGACTGGCGTAAGCCTCTCTAAAGAAGAACTGAAGGAAATTGCTGATTTTTTAAAGGATAAGGATATTTTTATACTTGCAGATGAAATATACAGTGAACTCACTTTTGATCAAAAGCATGCGTCGATTGCGAGCTTTTTAAAAGAAAAGACAATAGTAATAAACGGTCTCTCCAAATCCCACTCGATGACAGGCTGGAGAATAGGCTTTTTATTTGCTCCCGAAAACATCACAAAGCATATATTAAAGGTTCACCAATATAATGTGTCTTGTGCAAACTCGATTGCACAGAAAGCGGCCTACGAAGCCTTAACCGCAGGATTTGATGACGCACTTACGATGAAAAAGGAGTATATAAAAAGGAGAGAGTATGTTTATAACCGTTTAACCTCAATGGGCTTTTACGTTGTGAAGCCTGATGGTGCATTTTATTTCTTTGTAAAAATACCTAAATCTATTCCTCTTAATAGCTTTGACTTTGCTCTTAAGCTTGTAAATGAAACAAAAGTAGCCGTTGTTCCGGGCAGTGCATTTTCCAATTATGGTGAAGGATATTTTCGGCTTTCTTTCGCTTGTTCGATGGAGACATTGGAGATAGGCCTAAATAGAATGGAGCATTATATAAAAAAATGGTCATAAGTTAAACAGCAAACCCTCACCATTTAATGTGAGGGTTTGCTGTTTCTAGTTTATTGTCCTTTATATTTACCGTTATTTTTAGGAGCCTTTTCTTTTTTTGCTTTGTCTTTATGAATTTGGTTTGTAGCTGCTGATCCCATTTCATGAGCAAATTCTTCATTTAAAACAGCAGAATCAAAACCCTTTTTGTTCTTTTGCTTCGCATCGTTCTTTTTCGTCCGTTTAGCCAAAAAAATTCCTCCTATCAAGATTTTTCTATCATAGTTTCTTGAATTAGGAGGAAATTATGCTTACCAGTTTGTGGCCATGATTGGGTTAGTTTTTCCAATATTTATAAAGGGCTTGAGTACCGCTATTCTCTTCACCTTTTTCAGCTAATTGATCATATAAAGATTTCGCAAGCGTCAAGCCGGGTACATCCATTTCCATTCGTTCTGCCTCATCAATCGCGATTTTCATATCCTTAATAAAATGCTTTATGTAAAATCCAGGATCAAAATTTCCATTTAGCATTCTTGGAGCAAGATTCAATAATGACCAGCTGCCGGCTGCCCCAGTCGTTATACTTTGTAAGACATGTTCTGGATTTAGTCCAGCTTTTTCAGCATAAATGATGGCTTCACAAACACCAACCATATTCGAGGCAATGGCTATTTGATTGCACATTTTTGTATGCTGGCCAGCGCCTGGCTTCCCTTGATAAACAATATTTGTTCCAAGATATTCAAGTAGCGGACGAACCGCTTTAAAGGCTTCCTCTTCGCCGCCAACCATAATTGAGAGCTTCGCTTCCCTTGCCCCTACATCACCGCCTGAAACCGGAGCATCGATTGAATGGATCCCTTTCTTTTTCGCTTCATCGTAGATTTTTACAGCTAGAGAAGGTGCAGAGGTAGTCATATCAATAAGATAACTTCCAGGTTTACCGTGTTGAACCAATCCGGTTTCACCTAAAAACACTTCCTCAACATCTGTTGGATAGCCGACCATAGTGAAAATGACTGTTGCCTTTTCTGCGACTTTTTTTGGTGTATCAGCCCACATTGCTCCGCTCTCCAATAAGTCATTTGCCTTCTCTTTTGTTCTTGAATATACAACCAATGAGTAACCAGCATTTAATAAATGCCCTGCCATGCTTTTGCCCATTACACCTGTTCCAATAAAACCAATAACCGTATTTTCTGGAGTAAGCAATCTTATCCTTCCCCTCATTCAGATTTTCTTTTATTTTAGCACTTCAACTTATTTTTAGGGAATAAAAAAGACCGTAACGCCCCAGCTCGTCCGGTCTTTCGTGCTCCATCTCCAAATTTATGCACATTTTAATGATGTCCCTAAATGATAAAAAATAAACTATTTTTATAACTCTGATGAAAAATTTGTAAGATACGTACGTCCAAATACTTCCTCATCGTTAAATACTTCAATTGACACTGCCTGATCCCTCTCGATCATATTCTTTAGCTCTTGAATATGTAAATCTTTTTGAAGGGGGAGCGGTTCCATAAAAATATATTTTTCACTTTTTCCTTTTACCTCTAAATAATCACCATTTAGTACTTGATCGTCGCCATAGATTATTTCCCTTTTACCGATAGCAGCGGCCAATTTGTCATCGTGTATGGTGACTTTCACCTTATATAATTGGTGCGCTTCTAATATTTCATTGTTAATCCGAAAACGAAATTGGAGTTCATTATTTTTTGTAAGCAAGGCATCCGCATAGCGGTTTACGATTAACTCATTTGAAAATAGAATTCCACACCCGCTTAAAAATGATGAGCCAAGCACTACCAGGATTATGACAATGACCATTTGAAAATTCCTTCGCATTCATAACACTCCCTTATACTTTTACCATAGCCAAAATACATTGGTAATAAACGTTAAGAAAGGTTAATAAAGGAGAAATAATTTTTTTAAATAGCTTTTATCATACCGCCGTCCACGAGGAAGGAGCTGCCTGTCATATAAGAATTCGCATCAGAAAGCAAAAATGCTGCAACATTAGCAAACTCCTCTGGTGTTCCATATCTTTTTAACGGAATTCCTGATTTGGATTGTATTTCGATCGTTTCCCGGTCAACACCTAGTTTATCTGCTTTCACTTGATCTAAGTGCTTTACACGGTCTGTTGCAATGCGTCCAGGGGCAATTGTATTTATCAGGATATTATAGGGTGCCAGCTCTGAAGCAAGCGTTTTTGAGAGTCCTATAATTCCAGTCCGATATGTATTGGAAAGAATCAATCCGGGAATAGGCTCTTTTATTGAAGAAGAGGCGATATTTAGAATCTTTCCTCCTTTTTGTTTTAGGTATGGCAAAGACTCCCTAATCAGCCGAACGTAAGATAATAGATTTAACTCAAATGAGGCTTGCCAGTCTTCATCCGTCAATTCTTCAAATGAAGTAGCCGGCGGGCCCCCAGCGTTATTGACAAGTAATTGGATGGAGCCAAAAGTTTCTGCCGTAACAGCTACTAGCTTTTTAATGTCACTGGTATTGGTTATATCAGCTTTTTGATAGGCTACTTTTCCAGAACCGATTGATTCGAGTTCGCTTGCTTTTTGTTTTAGCTTCTCCTCTTCCCGGCCGGAAATCATTACATTAGCTCCCTCTTTCACAAGCCGTTCAGCAATTGCAAACCCTAATCCCTGGCTAGAAGCAACAACTAACGCGGATTTACCACATAGGTTCAATTCCATATTTTGACCACTCCTTATTTTTTCCATGTATTTCTATTATATAGGATTTTATCAAGAAATACTTGGTCCCCTGCTCAATTCATATAGAATAAGACCGGCACATATGCC
>Ga0213821_1000115_pt1 | contig 53700 bp, 50 predicted proteins | sample MC6MC0909MG_FD_179894 | JGI IMG/M metagenome (GOLD analysis project Ga0213821, IMG submission 179894) | Enriched soil aggregate microbial communities from Iowa State University, Ames, United States - MC6-MC0909-MG | ecosystem: Environmental > Terrestrial > Soil > Unclassified | place: USA: Iowa...
AGCGAGGTCGACTTGCCCGAACCGGTCGAGCCGACCACCAGCACCAGCCCGCGCGGGGTCATGATGACGTCCTTCAGGACCTGGGGCAGGTTGAGCTCTTCGATGCTCGGGATCTTGCTGCGGATCGCACGGATGACCATGCCGACCTCGCCGCGCTGCTTGAACACGTTGACGCGGAAGCGTCCGGCGTCGGGCAGGGCGATGGCCATGTTGAGCTCCAGGTCGCGCTCGAACTGGGGCACCTGGCCCTCGTCCATCAGCGAATAGGCGATCTTCTTGACCATCCCGGGCGGCAGCCCGGTATTGCCCAGCGGGTACAGCTTGCCCTCGATCTTGATGTACACCGGGGCTCCGGTGGTCAAGAACATGTCCGAAGCGTTCTTTTCGGTCATCAGCTTCAGGAAATAGCCGATATCCATGCGAAATGTTTCCCCAACAATCGGCGACATGCCATTGCAAGCACGCCGCAGGCTTCCGACAATGGCCGCGCACCTTCTTCAGGCGAACGGCACCCCCAATGAATCCTAGCTTCGCACAAATGCGGCGTACCCCGTATGTAGTTTTGACCAGTTGCGTGATGGCGTGCGCATTCGCACTGGCCGGGCCGACCCTGGCCCAGGACGGCGCGCTCGAGCTCATGCAGGCCCGCCAGGCCGTGGACAAAGCCACCCAGGCCGACGCCGACCAGTACGCCCCGGACCTGATCGCCATTGCGCGCCAAGGCCTGGAACAGGCCCAGCGCGCCGCCGGCGACCGCCGCGAACGCAAGAACGCCCCGGCCCTGGCCGTGCGCGCCACCGCCGACGCCGACCTGGCCCGTGCCCGCAGCGAAGAAGCCACCGCCACCGCCCAGCTGCAGCTGCGCCGCAACGAGGTGACCCAACTCGAACGCCAGTTGGCCGACGGGGAGGGCCGCCGATGAAGACCGCCCTGCGACTGACCCCGCTGCTGCTGGCCGTCGGCCTGGCCCTGTCCGCACCGGCCTTCGCCGCCGAAGACCCGGCCGTGGCCCAGCTGACCCAGCGCCTGATGGCGATCCAGGCCAACCCGGATGCCTCCGAACTGGCCGCCTATGAGCGCCTGCAGGCCCAGCAGGCCATCGCCAACCTGGCCAATGCCAAGCGCCGCGACCTCGACCAGGCCCGCTACCTGGCCGATCGCCGGGTCGAGATCGCCGAAACCAGCGTCCGCGCCGCGCTGGCCAAGCGTGAGCTGAGCCAACTGGAGCGCACCCGCAGCGACCTGCTGATCGAAGCCAGCCGTCGCGACGCCCAGCGCGCCCGCCAGGAAAGCGAGCGCCTGCGCGTGCAGGCCCAGATCCAGGCCGAAGAGTCCGAGCGCCTGCGCTTGGCCGCCGAAACCGAAGCCCTGGCCCGCCAGGACGCCGAAACCGCCCTGACCAGCGTGGCCGGGAAGCAGACCGCCCGCCTCAGCGCGGCCCAGCAGAACGCGGCCAAGCTGGCCCGCGAGGAAGCCGAACTGGTCTCGGGCAACAAGCTGCCGGGGTCGAAGTTCGACAGCCGCGGCGAGGTGTTCACCTTCCCGGGCGACGCGTTCGCCAGCGGCAAGGGCGCGCTCTCTGGCGGGGCCAAGGGCCAGGCCAAGGCCCTGGCCGAGTATCTGAACATCGGCAAGAAGGGCCGGGTGCGGATCGAGGCCTATGATGCCGCCGCCGGGGTAGGGCAGCAGCGCGCCGAAGCCCTGCGCGACGCGTTGGTGGGTGCCGGCGTCAGCGCCAGTCGCCTGCAGGTCAGCGGCAAGAAGGCCGCGGCCACCAAGGCGCGTTCGGCCGAGGTCATCATCGCCCCGTGATCGCGGCGGTCATCATGTACCCGTGGCAGATATCGGTAGGTCACGACCGTTGGTCGTGACCCCCGTCGAACCGTGACGCAACCCGATGATTTTGTTTAAATTTTGTTGGTTTGCGCGTTCAGGCTGAACCCCGACTGCGCACCGCCCACGATTTCAGATGAAACCCTTGAACCCACCCTTTGGCAGGCGTAGGGTCGATTGTCCGGGTGGCCTTCCGCGACCCGGACGATTGGAGGGCCGGGCCGATGAACCGAGGGCACGAACCAGCGCAGTCTGCAGTCCGGAATGTCCGGGCTCGGCGCATGGGTCCGCCTGCGGTTGCGGTTGACGCCGGTACTCCACCCGAAGAGTCGCCCCGTGCCGTTTCGGCCGGGGCGTTCTTGTTTGTGCTGCAGACGCTATAGGAGGTCCATCATGTTTGAAGGTCAGCCCCAGAGTGAAATCGACGCCCGCCGCCAGCGGGACCCGGAATTCAAGGCGCTTTACGAACGGCACCAGAAGTTGAACAAGAAGTGTATGGATGCCGAGCTGGGCGTACTTCCGATAGACAGTTCCACCCTGGGTCAGATGAAGCGTGAGAAGCTGCTTGCCAAGCAACGACTGCTCCGGCTGTTTGAGTCTTCCTCCCCTGCACATTGACGTTCCCGGCGCCGACCCACGGTCGGCGCCGACCGGCGACCGGCCGAGCGATGGCCGGCGCCGGACACCCACCGCCGCGGGCGGTGTCCGTCTCCTCGTCGACGGGCGCCGTCCGCGTCGCTTTTAAGGGATATTGCTGCGGGACACGCATGGCGTGTCTCTACCATCTGTCGGATAATCGGGGGTCCGGCCGCATTGCGGCGCGAATCGATGTGACCCGATGGCAATCCACTCCTCCGTACTCGACCTCATTGGCAAGACCCCGATCGTCAAGGCCCAGCGCCTGGATACCGGCGTCTGCGAGCTGTTCCTGAAGCTCGAAAGCGCCAATCCGGGCGGCTCGATCAAGGACCGCATCGGCCTGTCGATGATCGAGGCCGCCGAACAGCGTGGCGATCTCAAGCCGGGCGCGACGCTGGTGGAAGGCACCGCCGGCAATACCGGCCTCGGCCTGGCCCTGGTCGCCCAGCAGAAGGGCTACAAGCTCATCCTGGTCGTGCCGGACAAGATGAGCCGCGAGAAGATCTTCAACCTGAAGGCGATGGGCGCCGAAGTGCGCCTGACCCGGTCGGACGTGGCCAAGGGCCACCCCGAGTACTACCAGGACATGGCCAAGCGCGTGGCCGAGGAAACCCCCGGCGCGTACTTCATCAACCAGTTCGGCAACCCGGACAACCCGGCCGCGCACGAATTCGGCACCGGCCCGGAAATCCTGGAACAGATGGGCGGTGACCTGGACGCCATCGTGTTTGGCTGCGGCAGCTCCGGCACCATGACCGGCCTGTCGCGCGCCTTCGCCACCCTGTCGCCGAAGACCGAGCTGGTGCTGGCCGACCCGGTTGGCTCGATCCTGGCCGAATACATCAATGACGGCGTGCTCAACGACAAGTCGGGCAGCTGGCTGGTGGAAGGCATCGGCGAGGACTTCCTGCCGTCCATTGCCGATTTCAGCCGGGTCACCAAGGCCTACGCGATCACCGACGCCGAAAGCTTCCACACCGCCCGCGAGCTGCTGGGCAAGGAAGGCGTGCTCGGCGGCTCCTCCACCGGCACCCTGTTGGCAGCCGCGCTGAAGTACTGCAGGGAGCAGACCACCCCGAAGAAGGTGCTGGTGCTGGTCTGCGACACCGGTAACAAGTACCTGTCCAAGATGTACAACGACTACTGGATGCTGGACAACGGCTTCCTGGAGCGCCCGCAGACCGGCGACCTGCGCGACCTCATCCTGCGCCCGTACGGCCAGCGCGACACCGTGGTGATCGGCCCGAACGACCTGCTGACCACCGCCTACCAGCGCATGAAGCTGTATGACGTCTCTCAGCTGCCGGTGATGGACGGCGACCAGCTGGTCGGCATCGTCGACGAGAGCGACGTGCTGCTGCATGTGTACGGCGACGAAGCCCGCTTCCGCGATCCGGTGTCCACCGCCATGGTCAGCAAGCTCGACCGGCTGGACGTGAAGTCGCCGATCGAGGCCCTGCTGCCGGTGTTCGACCGCGGCCAGGTGGCCATCATCATGGATGGCGGCAGCTTCCTGGGCCTGATCACCCGGATCGACCTGCTGAACTACCTGCGTCGCCGGGTGCAATGACGGCGGATTGGCCGACGTTCAGCCTCGAAGCTCCGTTTATCCGCGTCAAAGCCTGATTAAGCATGCGCTGATAGACTTCCGCTCCATTTAAAGGGCCCCCGCTGGGGGCTCTCACTCGCTGGGAACCTCCATGTCCAACCCCGCATCCCCCGGGCACCCCGACCGTTCGCTTGCTCTGGCCACCCTGGCCATCCACGGCGGGCAGTCGCCCGACCCGAGCACCGGCGCGGTGATGCCGCCGATCTACGCTACCTCGACCTACGCCCAGTCCAGCCCGGGCGAGCACCAGGGCTTCGAGTACTCGCGCACCCACAACCCGACCCGCTTCGCCTATGAGCGCTGCGTGGCCTCCCTCGAAGGCGGCAGCCGCGGCTACGCCTTCGCTTCGGGCATGGCGGCCACCTCCACGGTGATGGAACTGCTGGATGCCGGCAGCCACGTGGTGGCGATGGACGACATCTATGGCGGCACGTTCCGCCTGTTCGAGCGCGTGCGCAAGCGCACCGCCGGCCTGCAGTTCGGCTTCGTCGACCTGACCGACCTGGCCGCCTTCGAAGCGGCGATCACCCCGCAGACGAAGATGGTCTGGATCGAAACCCCGACCAACCCGATGCTGAAGATCGTGGATATCGCCGCGGTGGCTGCCATCGCCAAGCGCCACGGGCTGATCGTGGTGGTGGACAACACTTTCGCCTCGCCGATGCTGCAGCGCCCACTGGAACTGGGCGCGGACCTGGTTCTGCACTCGGCCACCAAGTACCTCAATGGCCATTCGGACATGGTCGGCGGCATGGTGGTGGTCGGCGACAACGCTGAGCTCGCTGAGCAGATGGCGTTCCTGCAGAACTCCATCGGCGGCGTGCAGGGCCCGTTCGACAGCTTCCTGGCCCTGCGTGGCCTGAAGACCCTGCCGCTGCGCATGAAGGCCCACTGCGCCAACGCGCTGGCCCTGGCCCAGTGGCTGGAAAAGCACCCGGCCATCGAGAAGGTGATCTACCCGGGCCTGACCTCGCACCCTCAGCACGAACTGGCCACGCGCCAGATGAACGGCTACGGCGGCATCGTCTCGATCGTGCTCAAGGGTGGGTTCGAGGCGGCGAAGCGCTTCTGCGAGACGACCGAGCTGTTCACCCTGGCCGAGTCGCTGGGGGGCGTGGAAAGCCTGGTGAATCATCCGGCGGTGATGACGCATGCCTCCATCCCGGTGGAGCGGCGTGAGCAGCTGGGTATCAGCGACGCGCTGGTGAGGCTGAGCGTGGGCGTGGAGGATCTGGGGGATCTGCAGGTGGATCTGGAGCAGGCGATTGGGGCCAGCATCGTATGATCGGTCGCCGCATCGAATTGATGCTGAGCCTCACCGGCCGCGACATCAAGAAGAAGTACAAGGATTCGCTGCTCGGCGCGATGTGGGGCGTGCTCGTGCCCCTCATCATGCTGGCCATCTATACCATCATCTTTTCAACGATCTTCAGTGCCAAGTGGAAAGGCATCGAGACGCACACCAAGGTCGACTACGCGGTCCTGCTGTTCATTGGGTTGATCGTCTACAACTTCTTCGCCGAGTCACTGACGCGAGCGCCCAGCGCCGTACTCAGCAACCCGAACCTGGTCAAGAAGGTGGTATTTCCACTGGAAGTACTGCCGCCGGTGGTGGTGCTGTCTTCGCTCTACAACGCGGGCGTGGCAACCATCGCATTGGTGGCCTTCCTTATCTTCAGTAGTTTCGGGCTTCATTGGCAGATCGTGCTGTTGCCCATCCTGGTCCTGCCGATGCTGGCCTTGACCATGGGTGTTACCTATCTGTTCGCATCCCTCGGTGTGTTCTTCCGCGACGTGGACCAGATCGCTGGCCTGCTGGCGCGTGTGTTGCAGTACCTCACTCCGGTGCTGTACCCGTCGATCATCTTCCCGGAGTACATCGGGAAATGGATGCGCCTGAGCCCGTTGGCGGTGTACGTCGAGCAGATGCGCGCGCTGATCGTGACCGGCACGCTGCCGGACTGGGGTTTGTACAGTTGGGCAGTGGCGTGGTCGTTGGCCATCTTCTTCTTTGGCTACTGGTGGTTCCAGCGGACCCGGAGGGCTTTCGCAGATGTCGTCTGAAGATCTGGTTATCGATATCGAGAATGTCAGCAAGGTCTTCAACATCTTCGACAAGCCGTCCGACCGGCTGCTGCAGATGTTGCTGCCTCGCCTGGGGCGCATGCTGCCGGGAAGCGGCGAGTGGTCGTCGCGGCAACGTGGGCGCGAATTCTGGGCGCTGCGCGACGTCAGCTTGAAAGTGAAGCGGGGCGACGCGGTAGGCATCATTGGCCGTAATGGCTCGGGCAAGTCCACGCTGTTGCAGATCATCGCCGGCACGTTGGCGCCCACCATCGGCAGGGCGCAGGTCAACGGGCGAATCGCTGCGTTGCTGGAACTGGGCAGTGGTTTCAACCCGGATTTCACGGGTCGCGAGAACGTCGTGCTCAACGGCATGATCCTGGGGCTCACCGAGCGCGAAGTGATGCAGCGATTCGACGCGATCGCGGCATTCGCCGACATCGGTGATTTCATCGACCAGCCGGTGCGGACCTATTCCAGCGGCATGATGCTGCGACTGGCATTTGCCGTCCAGACGCAGGTGGAGCCGGATATCCTGATCGTGGATGAGGCGTTGGCGGTTGGCGATGCGCTTTTCCAGAAGCGTTGCTTCCAGCAGATGGAAGCGCTTCGCGCCAACGGCTGCACCCTGCTGCTTGTTTCGCACGACCAGGAATCGATTCGCACCCTCACCGATCACGCCATCCTGCTGCGCGACGGCACCGTGCGCGCGGCGGGCCCATCGTCCGATGTGGTGCTGGAGTATCGCAAACACCTGCATGAGGACGAGCGCGAGTATTACGCCTCTGTCAGTGCGCAGCATCTCCAGTACGCGCAGAAGATCGTGGACGCGCAGGCGGCGGCCGAGGTGGTGGTTGAAGAGCCGGTGCATGAGGGCTCGCCGGTGCTGGGCGTGCGTAGCGACAAGTTGTCGTTCGGGGACTACGACTGCGTGGTGGAGCGGGTGCGCGTCTTTGACGGTGAAGGCAAGGAGTGCGCCTACTTCCTGCCGCGTGAGCGGGTTGTGATCGAGGTCACCGCCCGGCCGGTCCGTGACATGGACAAACTCAATGTCAATGTGCGACTCCGTAACAAGGAAGGCGTCAAGCTCTACTCATGGGGGACGTTGAACCAGGACATCCAGACCTGGGCAGAGGGCGGCAAGGATCAGTCTGGCATCTGGGGAACGACATTCCCTGCAGATGAGCCGTTCGTGGTCCGGTTCGAGTTCGAATGTTCCCTTGGCATGAATTTCTACGAGGTCCAGGTCTCCGTTTCCGAGGAGCTGGAGCGGTTTGGCGGTGCCCAGCGCATGTTGCATTGGCGCGATGAAGCTGCCTTCTTCCAGGTCGGCATGCGGCAGAAGGAATATACCTTTGGTGGCGTCAGCGATCTGCGCATGCGCGCGGAAATCGCGGACGCCCAATAAATCAGGAAGGTCCCGCAATGAACATGATCCCAAGCCCTGCCCTGTCGGCCCAGACCCCCGCGGTTGTACGCATCGCCGTGCAGCGGCTTTTGGCATGGTTGCCGATGGGCCCGATCGCCGTCCTGGGTGATGATGCGCCCGGGCTGGTCCGCGGATTGCGCCAGGCCGGGGTTGTCGTGCAGAAGGTGGCCGATCCGGGTTCGGCCTCGGCGGGCATCATCGTTGTGGAGCACGCGGGATCAATCACGCCTGAAAGCGGCCTGCGTCCCTTGCTTGAGGGGATCGCGGGTCCGGTGTGCCTGGTCGTGGTCGGTGATGCGGCGGATTCGATCGGACGTGCGGGCTGGGAGGCAGCGGCGATCAGGTCGGAGTGGCGCAAGCATCCGCTGAACGAGCGGGTCGCTCCGTACGGCGAGCTCGACCGTGTCACGGGTTTGCTGCTGATTGCATTCGAGCGGGTTCCCGCCTCGGCCATCGCGAAGTACCCGCTGAAGGCGCTGGAGGAAGAACGGGATCTGCACACCGACATGACGCGTGAACCCGGGCGCCGGTCGGATGCGCACATGACCCGTTACGCGCAGGCCGCGCAGTTCATCCGTCCCGGTGACCGCGTCATCGATGTCGCGTGCGGACTCGGATATGGCTCTTACCAGTTGGCCAACAACAGCACTGCGGCTTCCTTCACCGGCCTGGATGCCAGTGACTATGCAGTGGACTATGCAAACGCCAATTTCGCCGGGGTGTCACCTACGCCGATGACCTTCGTCGTGGGTGATGCCCAGAATCTCTCGGGCATGGCGGATGGCTCGGCGGATTTCGCTGTTTCAGTGGAGACGCTGGAGCATCTGCCTGAGCCTGATCGCTTGCTGGCAGAGCTGCATCGCGTGCTGACCCCGCACGGTCGGGTGTATGCCAGCGTGCCGAACGACTGGTCTGATGAAACCGGCGAAGATCCGAACCCATTCCACTTCCACGTGTATGACTGGCCGCGCCTGGTGGCCCAGTTCCAGCGGAATGGCTTCGTGATCGAACGGGCCTGGCTGCAGGACGCGGGTGGCGGGCAGAAGCGGCACCTGTCGGCGCGCTCCATGCTGGAGATCGACCCGCTCGTTGGCCCGCCGAGTGACGGTGAATGGCTGCTGGTCCTCGCGCGCAAGGCCGAGGGCCACGTTGGCGCAGAGGACGATGCCTGGCAGAGAGCACGCGCACTGCTCGCCGACGGCTCTGGCGCAGAAGCGGTTGAAGCACTTGTCGGCGAGTTTGAATCAGCTGGCGCCTTGCGCCGCGCGCGCGCGCGCGCCTTCGCAGCGATCGTCGCTGCGGCGGAGGGCGACGTCGGTACGGCAAACGCCCATTGGACCTCGGTTCAAGCCGACTCCCGGAGCGCGCTTTCTTCGTCGGAGGACGAGGCTGACGCTGCTGCACTGCTGTGCCTGGCGCTGGATCAGCTCCAGCACGCTCACGACACCCTGCCGGGTGCGTTCCAGCGCACGCTCCAGGCCCATGCCGATGTCGTAAGGGAGCTGCTCGGGCTCGAGCGCTCGAATCCGTCCGAGAATGACGATCGCGCCGTTGCCTCCGGCCCTCTGGACGGCGCGGAACATATCCACCTGGGATCACGCGATGTCCGACAGTTGATGGATGCGAAAGATTGGCTGGATGCGCAGTATCACCTGCACACGCAGCGCATTGTGGAACTGGAACGGTACAACGCCGAGCTCGAGCAGGCCCGGCACTGGCTTGACGGCCAGTACCATGCCCTGACCGCCGAGATAGAGCGGCTCAACAGGATGCACGCCCCGGCCGTTGATGCCGGGGAGTGACGCCAACCATGAGCGCCTCCCTCTCAAGCGAAACCCCTGGATCGGTGTTGGCGCCGATCCTGGCGAACGACCTCGCTGAGCATTGTCTACGCGCGGTCGGCCCCGGCCGCGTGCGTCTGGTTGGGGATGAGCTTGCCTCGCTCAAGCCGGCGCTGCTCCTGGCAGGCTGTGAGGTGGAGCTGTCCTCGGAAGCGTCGCCTGATGGGTGGCCTGCCGACATGGTGGTGGTCTGGGCGGTCGACCCGGCACAGCGGGACGCCGCGTTGGACGTCAAAGCCTCGTTTCTTGTGCTTGCCGCAGACGCCCAATGGGCAGACGAGCTGCCGACCTGGGGGCAGCAGGCAGGCGCCTGTGGCTGGCAATGGAATCCCGCGACATTCACCCTGCATGCGCCCTCGGAAGAGTTGAGCGTGCTGATGCTGGCAAGAGACGGCGTCACCGTCGCCGATGACGGCGCGCTGTTCGGGGTGAGCTGCCATGGCCTCGCAGCTACACTGGTACGGCCAGAGGACGCAGTACTTGCTCCAGGCGCCGCCGAGGATGGCATCTGGCGCGTGATCCAGCAGCATTCGCGCTGCAGCTGGCTCGGCGTCATCACCGATAGATCGCCCCCACCGGTGGCCGGCCCTGGAATGTTGTGGACGGATCGAGCCGAGTGGGAGCGGTCTCCAAGAGACGTTGATACGGTCATTATCCGACCGTCCTACGATGTGGATGGTGGGCGCTGGGAGCTGGGTGGCTTCGATTCCGTGCTGGTGCGTAGCGGGCGCCTGGTCCTGGTGGTCCCGCTGGTGCCGGGCTGCGACACGGACGTGCACGCGTTGGTCGCGACGGTCGAACGCGCGGGCTTGATCGTCGACCGCGGCTGGTTGCTGGATCCGGCGCGGCCGCTCGGACTCGGCCAATTCGCTGAAGTGCAGCGCAACGTCTCTGGACACCTGCTCCCTGGTGCCGACGAGATGCGCAATGCCGTTGCGATGGTGCTCATGGCGGTCAAGATCGAGGGTCCCGGCATGGCCCAGGATCCGTCGCTGCAGTCACCCAACATCATTGCCTTCCAGCGCGACTACGTCGATGCCAGTGTAGTGCGGCTTATCGTGGTTATCGGGCTGCGTCTGGAGTCGGTCACGGCGCGGAGGCACCTGGCACGGCGCATCATGGCCCAGGCTCCGCCGCGCTCGGCTGACTACGGCGCCGCACTGTGTGTCCTGCTCTATGATCCGGTCGCGCTGGAAGGCCACCATCGACGTGAACTGCTGAACGCAGCGGAACGCTTCATCCGTGCGCCGGCCATCAACGCCACCGCGTTGAGGTGGCAGGTCTCGCTGGCCTTCGTTGCCGGGTCATTGCACCAGCAGGAGGGCGATCTCGCGACGGCTACCGCGTTTTACGAGAAGGTTCTGGAGTTCGATGTGCTGAAGTTCAGCGCATTGCTGGGAACCAAGACTACGACTGCGGCGCTGCGGCTGGGGTGGATCCATTTCGCGAAAGGACGCCTCGCAAGCGCCCGCCAGGCGTGGTTGCAGGGATTCCAGGAAGCACGCAGGCTTGCCGCTGATTCGGAGTGGTCGGAGACGGTGGGGAGCCTTGAGGCTCCCGAAACGTTCGCCATGCCGGAATTCGCTGCGGTCATGGACGAAGCCGGAGGCATTGCCGCCGCGCTCCGACTGACCGCAGAGACGCCGTTGCGGCCGGGGCTGGCCTGGCAATGGGCCAATCGCACCTGGCAGAAGCAGTTGACCGAGGCCCGCGCGGCGCAGCTTCGCCAGGGCACATGGCTGGAGCGGTTGCAGAAGGCCAAGGACTGGCTTGATGGCCAGTACCACAACCAAGGCGCGGAACTCAGCCGGCGCGAAGAAGTGATCCGGGGCCTGGAGTCGGCGCGGCAGGCATTGAGCGAGGACAACGCCGGCATGCGCGCCGCCTTCCGGCTCGCGCATCAACATGCCGTTGCCGAAGCGGCCGCGCTGCAGGATAGGATCCAGCTCGCGCAGGTGGCCCATCAGCAACAGCAGGACGTCCATGAAGAGTTGCGGCGTGAGCATGAGCAGCAGTCCATGGAGCATGCGCGACAGCTGGCCAGGTACGCCCAGTTGTCGTCCGACCATGAACAATTGCTCGCCGCCTACGACGCGCAGAGTGTTCTCTACATGCGCGAGGTCGCGGCGCACCAGCACCTCGTTGCCGCTGCCCAACTGTTGAGCGATAAGACCGGCGTGATAATGGGTCGTGCCTCCGTGGGGGCCGTTCCCGCCGAGTCGATCGCGGAAGAAATGTCCCGGCTGTCGATTGCGCTGGATCGCCTCCCGGCGAAGCCTCTCGTCCGGGTGCTCCTGCGCGCGCTGAGTTCGCTGCTGGGGAAGAAGTGATCAGCCAGGTCCCCGAGCTGACGGCCGTGATTACCTTCCATCGGGAGGGAATCGTCGCGCACGCTGCCCTGTCCAGCTACGCGCTGTCCCGTGCGCGGGCCGAGCGTGCGGGAAGGTCCGTATCGATGGTATTGGTGCTCGATCGTGCTGATGCCGAAACCCGGCGAATCGTGCGTGAGCACCCTGACTTGCTGGGCGATGAAGTCATTGTTGAAGTGTCGGTCGGCGACGCGGCCCTGGCGCGGAACCTGGGCATCGCGCAGGCCCCGGGCACCCATGTGTGTACGCTCGACGGCGACGACCTGATCACCCGGGATTATTTCGAGCGCCATCTGGCGATGGCGCAGAATATGCAGGGGCGCGTCATCCTGCACCCCGAGATTGCCGTCAGTTTTGGCAGGGATGACTTCTTCAGCTGGCAGATCGACCAGCGGAGCATCCGGTTCTCGGAGGATATGCTGATTTCAGTGAATCCATGGGTGAGTGCCGTCTTTGCCCGGCGGGAGGTATTCCTGGAGGTGCCTTACCTCCCCTGCCATCCGCAGCAAACCGGATTTGGATACGAAGACTGGCACTGGAACTGCCAGACCGTAGCGGCGGGATTCAAGCATCTTGCCGTCGCAGGCACAGCGTACTTCTATCGCCTGAAAGAGGTGGGCTCGGTCAACGCCAGCAGTGCCGCGCTCGGCGTGGTCATGCCGCCCAGTGACCTGTTCGGCAGCTGGAGGGCGAGATGATCCGTCGCGTCCTGGCGCTGCGCCGGCGTGTCAGCATCCGCCAACTGCTTCGTGACCCTCGTGCCGAACTTGGGCGAATCCTGGGTTGGTTGGGCCGACGCGTGGAGCGGCTCGGCACGGGGATCGGCTCTCGCGGTTCGGTGATGCCCGCGTGGCTCGATGAAGAAATGGTTGCGCTGGCGGGCGTGGAGCCGCTTCTGCTCGGAGACCACGGCAACACCAGTCGCTACCGGCATTACGCCATCCCGGCGATAGTGCGTCCGGGCGAGCTCTATCGTGCGCTCGTAGTCGAGCTTGCTGAGCCTGGCTACAGCCATGTCATGGTGCTCCCATGGCTCGTGCGGGGTGGGGCCGATAGAGGGGCGCTCTATCACCTCAGAGCGTGGGTCGAAAAGGTCCCCGCAAACGAGGTTCTGGTGATTCTCACCGAGCCAGTGGATTCCCCCTGGATTGAACAGGTGCCCGCTGGGGTAAAGGTCCTCCAGTTCGGCCGCCTGGTGGGTGGCATGGGCCTGGATACGCAGGTGCAGCTGTTGACCCGGTTGCTGGTCCAGCTGCAGCCCGCAGTGATCCATAACATCAATTCACGGGTGGCTTGGCATGCGCTCAGCCGGTACGGCCTCGCTCTGCGGCAGCGTTCTCGCTGGTTTGCGTCGCTTTTCTGCGATGACCAGGACGAGAACGGAGTTCCGGTCGGTTATGCGCGCACCTACCTGCGGAGCTGCTACCCACATCTCTGTCGCGTATTCAGCGACAACGCTGTCTATCCCGCTAGATGGACGGCGGAGCTGGGCATTCCCGGTTCCCTGTTCGCGGTAGTCCGCTTCCCCTATGACCGTCCCATTGTCCAGAAGGAAGACCCGTTCGAGTTGCCCGGACATCCAAGGGTGCTCTGGGCAGGTCGGTTCCACCGACAAAAGCGCCCGGATATACTGCTCGCCGTGGCGCTTGCGATGCCCGACGTCCTGTTCGACGTGCATGGAGCCTCGGAGCTGGGGGCTTCCCACCCGGCAATCGGACAGCTGCGCCTGCAGCCCAATGTGATCATGCACGGTCCCTTCGCCCGGTTCGAGGATATTGTCCGGCCGGACCACGCCGCGTATCTTTTCACCACGTCTTGGGAGGGTCTCCCCACGATTCTGCTGGATGCCGCGGCAGCGGGCCTGCCAGTCGTCGCGCCTGCGGTCGGCGGCATCAGCGATATTGTCGATCGATCGGTGCTGGTGGCGGATCCGGACGACGTAGAGGGTTACGTGAAGCAGCTGCGCGCATTGGTGACCGATTCTGAATTGCGTCGGCGCCGGCGGCGACGGCAGTACCTTGCGCTGTCCGAGGGACGGAACTGGGAGGATTTCATCCGCTCAATCAGTACAATGGATTTTTACCTTCCCGGTCCGTGCCAGGCAGACCGGGACACCAGTGAACAAGGAAGCAGAACGTGATTATCGGACGGGGACTGGTGGCGGCGGCTTTCGAGGAACAATGGGCGCATGACGAGGCAACCGTGATCGTTGCCGCCGGTGTTTCAAACTCGGCTGAAACCGAACCTGCCCCCTTTGAACGTGAAGAGCGCATGCTTGCCGAGGTCCTGGATGGCCAGGAGTTCCAGCGCATCGTCTATTTTGGCAGCTGTGCAGTCGGAAACCCGGCAGAGCGCGTGACCCCCTATCTTCGGCACAAGGCGGAGATGGAAAAAAGGATCCTGGCCGACCCCCGTGGCCAGGTGTTCCGCCTGCCGCAGGTAGTGGGCGAGGGTGGAAATCCAAACACGCTGACCAACTTCCTGCGTGCTCGCATCGAGCGCGGCGAGTCGTTCGACGTGTGGGCGCGAGCCCAGCGCAACCTGATCGACATCCAGGACGTGGCGACCCTGGGCACCCATGTCCTCCGCCGTCCGACCGAGTATCCCCGGATGATGTCGCTGGCGGACGTCGTGTCTACCGACATGCCCGAGATCGTCCGCGTCATGGAGCACGTGCTGGGGCGCCGCGGCAATTATCGGGTGCTTGATCTCGGCGTTCCTTTCCCGATCGACACCAGCGACTGTGAGCGAGCGGCTGCCGTATCCGGTGTCCGGCTGGGAAGCGGCTACCTGGGCCGACTGCTGGCCAAGTACTACGGCGAATCCAGCGCTACCCGTTCGCAATGATGAACCGTTGAGGCAGGGCTTGCCGGAGCGGTGCAAAATGCACCGTTCTTCACTCGGTGCGTCTGTGTGCAAGTATTATCAGAGGCGGCCGATATACATTGAATGGAAAAGATGTTTGTAACCTATGAGGAATGGTGGCGAAGCATGAATGCGATCGGGAATGGATCCAGGGAGGGCATCACCCCGCCGTGCCGCAGGAGCGGAGCGTGAGCTTGCCGTCGGTAAGCGCAATCGTGACCTTCCACGGGGAGGGGATCCTTGCCCACACTACGTTGAGGTCGTACACGCTGTCCCGTGCTGTCGCGCGCCGCGAAGGTGTCGACGTCCAGCTGGTCCTGGTCCTCGACCGGGCCGACCCCCAGACCCGTGCATTCGTGGTGACGCATCCCGACCTGGATGGCACCGAAACGATCCTCGAAACCGACGTTGGCGACCCTGCGCTTGCGCGCAACGCCGGGGTGGCCGTGTGTGTGGCCGACTATGTCTGCACGTTGGATGGTGATGATCTTATTTCCACTGGCTATTTCCTCATGCACCTGAAGGAGGCGGCCAACATGGAGGGCCGCTTCGTACTGCATCCCGAAATGGTGCTCAGCTTCGGCATGTACAGCGCGTTCAACTGGCAGGTTGACCAGGCCGGGGCGTACTACGATGAACATGCGCTGCTGACTGTCAACCCCTGGATCAGTGCCGCATTTTCGACCCGCGCGCTGTTCGAATCCATTCCATACGCGGCCTGTCGGCCGCGGCAGACGGGATTCGGATATGAGGACTGGTATTGGAACGCCGAGACCATTGCGCGTGGCGTGGTGCACCGGCTGGCGTGGGGCGCGGCATATTTCTACCGCAGGAAATGGCACGGCTCGTTGAATGAAGACAGCCACGCGATGAAGACGGTGATGCCGCGGACCTCGCTGTTTGCGCTGGGGCTTGGAAAGAACAAGGATTTGAAAAGTGTTTGAACGCTGGTCGCATAATCGCTGGGTCCGGAACCGGTACACGCGAAAGCTGGCGCAGTGGGCGCGACGCATCCTCTCGCTGCTGTCCGGTCGATCCCAAGGGGTCGCGCATGTCCCGTTTGTCGGATCGGCGCCCACGATGCCCGGGTGGCTCCAGGAAGAGCTTTCCCGGATGGCAGCAATCGAGCCTGAGCTGCTGCCGGGCGGAGTGAGTGTGGATCACTACGCCTTCTATTCCGTACCCATGGACGGCCACCCAGGTCGGGCGTATTCCACCTTGGCCGATGATGTTGGTGGCCATCCCTACACGCATGTGTTGCTGATCCCCTGGCTGAAGCAGGGCGGAGCGGATCGGGGCATTCTCTATCATGCCAAGGCGATCGCGGAGAGCAGTCCGGATGCACGGATACTGGTACTTTCTACCGAAAACTCCGCATCGCCGTGGGCCGAGCGGCTGCCGCCCCAGGCGCGGCACGTGGATTTCGCACAACATGTAGCAGGGCTGGACTTCGGTCACCAGGTTGCGGTCATGGTGCGACTGCTGGTGCAGCTGCAGGCACCGTTGATCCACCTGATCAATTCCCGCGTTGGATGGGAGGCGGTGCTTCGCCACGGTCTGGCACTCAAGCAGCACTCGCGGCTGGTCGCGTCTCTCTTCTGCGACGACTACGATCTGCGTATGAATCCGGTCGGATACGCCCGAGACTACCTCCGCTACTGCTATCCCTCGTTGTCGGCAGTGATCTGCGACAATTCACGTTATCCCCGCATCTGGTCGCGTGAGCTGGGCGTTCCCGCATCCGTGTTCAAGGTGGTTCCCTTCCCCTATGACGGCGAGACACCGCAGGTCCCCGTCACTCCGTTGTCGGAGAACGACGCCGATCGTGTGCTCTGGGCCGGACGACTGGATCGGCAGAAGCGGCCCGACGTGTTGGCGGCCATCGCCGCGGAGATGCCCCACGTACACTTCGACGTATTCGGATCGCCCGTCATGTCCGGCGCCGCCCAGCAGGATCTGGGCTCCCTTCGTTCACTCGCCAACGTTACGTTGCACGGGGAATTCCAGAGGCTGGAGGCGGTCGCGAGTGGCGCGCATTTCGCTTATCTCCATACCACTGCGTGGGAAGGAACGCCGACAATACTGTTTGATGTCGCTGCGGCGCGGCTGCCGATCTGCGCGCCGGCGGTAGGCGGGATCGCGGACTTCATTGCGGTGGAAGACCTGGTCGAAAGCCCGTCGGACATCGATGCATTCGTAAGCCGGCTGGAGGAGCTCAGGAAATCGCCGGAGCTGCGCCATGCGGTGGTGGGAAGACAGGTCGAATCGCTCGCGGCCAACCGCTCGTGGGAGGGTTTCACTGCGCGTCTGGCAGAGTTGGGCATGCTCGCACGCATGCCCGGCTGATCCGGATCAAGGCGATCGCTGGTGGCGGAAAACCCACAGGTTCATCAGCGCGAATACGATGACTGGAACCATCACGGCAGAGAATGCGATGCCGAATCGGTAATCCACGCCCATGACCTCGACCAGCGCCATGCCGCCTACCGATAGCGACAGGTTCAGGATGTGGACCATCGCGAAACGCCCCGACTCGTGGCGCACGTTGCCCTGCGAGTCGAAGGTGAAGTAACGGTGCGCGATGAAATTCGGCGGAATCAGCACCAAATAGGCCAGGCCGGCGGCCCACGTTGGACGCAGCCCGGCCTTCTCAACGCATAGCCACGTCAGTGCGGCATAGAGCAGCGTGCTTGTACCTCCCACGACGCCAAAGCGAACCAGCTTCCATAGCAGGTTGCGAGTGGCCGCGCGGCGATCAGGGGATGCGGTCATCAGTGCTTTCCCGGATCGAATACTGGCAGGGCGAGGTCAAATTCAGCAGGATGCGACCGGCGTACTCGCCGATGGCGCCCAGCGCCACCAACTGAACCCCACCCATGATCAGAATGGTCACGATGAGCGACGACCATCCGACGGCGACCTCCGGGTGCGTCAACTTGTGCGCCACGATGAGTAATGCAAACAGGAAGCCTGCACCTGACACCAGAAGCCCTGCCATGGAAACCAGGCGGAGGGGGGCGATGGAGAAGCTGGTCGCCATCTTGAGCCAGAGCGAAATCGACTTTCGCAGGCTGTAGCCCGAAGTCCCCTCGCTGCGCGCGTGATGGCCGACGATCTTGCTGGTGATTCGCGAAGTGCTGGAGAGGATCAGGCCATCCAGGTATATGGCGGGCCCGGTGAACTTCACGACCTCTGCAAGGACGCCGCGCGTGAAGGCGCGAAACGGCGAGAGATACAGGCCCGGCGGCTTCTGCAGCAGCCACGTCGCGACACGGTCGTTGAATCGGCTGCCGGCAATTTTCCAGGCGGCATGCTTGCGGCCCTGGAAGGCGCCGTAGCAGACGTCATATCCGCCCTTCAACGCATCAACCAGTACTGGAATATCGGACGGGGAATGCTGCAGGTCGTCATCCATCGTCACGATTACGCGGCCACGTGCCTGGCGCAAACCCGCGAAGATCGCCATGTGCTGGCCCACATTCTTGCGAAGATTGAAGGCCCTGACCCACGGATGGGCGGCCGCGAGACTGCGCGCGACCTCCCAGGAACCATCCGGGCTGTTGTCATTCACCAGGATGAGTTCAAGGCGGTAAACGTTCCCCAACTGCTGATCGATCGCCTCGACCAGTGCCGGGAGGATCGGTTCACTCCGGTACACCGGGACGACGATTGACAGGTCCAACAGGTCCTGTTCTGCGGGAAGGGCGGTGCTGTCCATGACGGCGGTCTCTATTCCGGTGGGCGTTGTGTCGCGCATATACTACCCGCCGGACGGGGCCTTCGGTGGCCCCATCGCCCGCACTCCCAGCTGCTCCCCGGCCAGCCAGGCCGCAACCCGGATAACGCTCCCGACATGCCTACCCTCACCACTCCTGCCTGGCAGGAAAAATTCACGCGGCAGGACGGCAACTGGAGCGTGTATTTTGCGATCATTCTGGTTGGAATGTTTGCGATCGGACAGCTGGTCACGCCCTTCATCGCACACGATGACTTCGACTGGCTCAACTTCCAGTTCGACCAGGGATTCGAGACGCCGTGGAGCAAGACATTCTCCGAGGGGCGCTGGCTGAATTTTCCCTGGTCATTTATTTCCCACTACTTGAGCATCCGCGGGGCAGTGGTGCTTCATCTGGTCACTTATAGTGGCCTGGTCTGGCTCATGGCACGCCTCCTGTCGGGAAGGCGCAGCGTCATTGCCGCGTTGTTGCTGTTTGTCGCCCCGATGGCGGCCGAATCCTCGCTATGGCCGGTGACGCAGGTGACCGGGGCGTTTATTTCCCTGGTGGCGTGCTGGGGCATGCTGCAGTCCACCCGCGAGCGGGATCGTTTGACCTGGCTGGCAGGCGGCGTGTTCCTGGGATACCTCTGTTATCCCTCGTTCGGTCCCGTTTTGATGCTGCTGGCCGCGACGCGCATTGTCGATGCGAAATCAGCGGTTCGTCTTGCCATCGTGTACGTCTCGGTTTTCATCGTGGCTGTGCTTTTCGTATTCCTGCTCAATGCCATTTTCCATGGCGCCTTCACTATCCAGCCCTCGGGCTGGCGTGGCGCCACTCCACTGCTGAAGGACGGCACGCTTTCTGGGAACGTTGAGCGCTACCTGGCCTACTATCGCCAACTGGCCACGCTGTGGCCCGTGTTTGTGGTTTCGGCCGTGGGGTATGCCATCTGCATCTGGCGCGGCACCCGGCGCCTCCAGTGCGCCTGCATGCTGGCACTTGGTGTGATGCTGCTTTGCATGGACGCAGCGCTCTCGATCATTTCCGGCCTTGAGCTCTGGCTGCGTGCGTCGCTCTGGATGTGGATCGTGCTCTGTGCCCCGATTGTGTTCCTGATCGGCAGCGCGGGGAGGCAGCAGATCATGGGGGTGGTGCTGGCATTGCCGCTCCTCGCGATAGGCGCGACCGCGTGGTCCAACATGTTCCAGAACGTGCGTCATGCCTTCCCGGCAGCGCAGACCCTCGCCAACGAGGTAGCAATTGCCCAGGCCGGTTATGCCGGTGCTTACGATGCCGTGGTGCTGTACGGGGATGTGCACGACAGTGCGCTGTTGCGGCACCTGCACAGTAACCGTGCGCTGCGGAATCTGCTGTTCAAGGAATATGGCTGGTATACCACGCCATGTTCGCCCGAACTTTGCGGCAAGATTGAATCTGAACTGGCTGGACGCCAGGAGTTGCCCCGATGGCTGGTGGTGGATCGCACCTTCGTAATCATCGTTTCCAGAAACCGGGGTGATCTTTATTAGCCCTGGTGCTGGGCTCTGCCCGTAGCGCCGCACGAAAAAGGGCCGGGCACATCGCCCAGCCCTTGATGATGCTCCGCAGGCGCCTTAAAGAGCGGCTTCCAGCTCCGGCAACAGCGTGAACAGATCGCCGACCAGCCCGATATCGGCGATCTCGAAGATTGGCGAATCGGGATCCTTGTTGATTGCCACGATGGTGCCGGCGTCCTTGATCCCGGTCAGGTGCTGGATGGCACCGCTGATGCCCACCGCCACGTACAGTTCCGGCGCGATGATCTTGCCGGTCTGGCCCACCTGCAGGTCGCTGGGCACGTAGCCGGCGTCCACCGCGGCGCGCGAAGCGCCCACGGCGGCACCCAGCTTGTCGGCCAGCTGGAAGATCACCTTGAAGTTCTCTTCCGAACCGACGCCACGGCCACCGGACACCACGCGCTTGGCGCTCTGCAGGTCCGGGCGGTCGGTGGCACCGGCGGCCAGGCCGACGAAGCGGGTGTGCGCGGGCAGGGCGGCGTCCACGCTGGCGGCTTCGATCGGGGCGCTGCCGCCCTTGGCTGCTTCCGGCCAGGACGCCGCACGCACGGTGGCGACCACGATCTGGTCGGCCGGGACGTCGACGGTGATGATGGCATTGCCGGCGTAGATCGGGCGCTTGAAGCTGTGGCTGCCTTCAATGCTCATCAGGTCAGAGACCTGGTTGACCCCGAGCAGGGCCGCCACGCACGGCATCAGATCCTTGCCGAAGGTGGTCGAGGGGCCGAACACGTGGGTGTAGCCCTTGGCCAGCTGCGCGATCTGCGGGGCCAGCACCTGCGCCAGCGCCTGGGCGTTGGCGGCGTTGGCCACGGTCAGGACCTTGGCCACGCCGGCCAGTTCGGCGGCCTGGGCGGCCACGGCCGCCGGGTCCGCAGCCAGCACCAGCACGTCGATGCTGGCGCCGCTGATGGCAGCGGCCGCGCTCACGGTCTTGGCGGTGGCGGCGTTGATCTTGCCGTCGTGGTGCTCGGCAACAACGAGGATCTTGGTCATTACAGCAACCCCTTCTGCTTGAGTGCGGCGACCAGTTCGGCCGCGTCCTTGACCATCACGCCCTTGCTGCGCTTGGATGGCGCCGCATAGTGGGTGGTCGTGAAGGTATCGGCGGCTTCAACGCCGAGGTCGGCCAGCTGCAGGGTCTCCAGCGGCTTGGCCTTGGCCTTCATGATGTCGGGCAGCTTGATGAAACGCGGCTCGTTCAGGCGCAGGTCGGTGGTGACCACGGCCGGCAGGTCCACTTCCAGCGTTTCCAGGCCGGCGTCGACCTCGCGGGTCACCGTGGCTTTGCCGTCGGCAATCTCCAGCTTGCTGGCGAAGGTCGCCTGCGGGCGGCCCCACAGCGTGGCCAGCATCTGGCCGGTCTGGTTGGCGTCGTCGTCGATCGCCTGCTTGCCCAGGATCACCAGGTCGGGCTGTTCCTTTTCGACCAGCTTGAGCAGGGTGCGCGCGGCGGTCAGCGGCTGGATGGCCTGGTCGGTGACCACGTGGATGGCGCGGTTGGCGCCCATGGCCAGGCCGTTGCGCAGGTGCGCCTGGGCGTCGGCCGGAGCGATGGTGGCTACCACGACCTCGGTGGCGATGCCCTTGTCGCGCAGGCGCAGGGCTTCTTCCAGCGCGATTTCGTCGAAGGGGTTGGGGGACAGCTTGACGCCGTCGGTGACCACGCCGGACCCGTCCGGCTTGACCTGAATGCGGACGTTGTAGTCCACCACGCGCTTGTACGCGACGAGGATTTTCATCTGGTGCGGAATCCTTGAATAACGGGGAACGTCCGGTTCCGGAACGGCAACCGGTTCGGGGGGTGGGATCACGATTCTAGCCGGTGACGGCCTTCCGTGCGAATGCGTATGGTGGCGTCGCGGGCTACGCCGTCAGGGGCCGCAACGCGGCTTTTCCGGAGAAGTCCGGGCGTAGACATTGCCGCCGAAGGTGCCGTAGGAAACAGCCTCATTCACCGGAACGGTCCCCACCAGGCGATACAAGCCGGACCCGGAAACCACTTTCTCGATCAGGGCTGCCCCCGGCCACTCAGTTCGCGTCGTCGTCATGATCACGTCCGGCGGGCAGGCCGCCAGCGCGCGTGACAGCCTGTCGCCGTCCATGCCCATGTCTATCAATGCCAACGTCAGATCGCTCAGCTCGGCCGACGCCGGTACCCGGCCAGTCAGCGGAAACAAGGTAAACATGAAGCCACTGACGCTCAGCGTTGATCCGGGTGCGGATGCCCCTTCAATGAGGTCTGCTGCAATCAGATAGTTCGACGCTTGATGTGCTTCCTGACTCCATCCGCCCTGGCCAGTATGGACAGCGTCGGCAGCAGCCTGGCGCACTGTCTTCATCTGCCATGAGACCTGCGGCTGGAAGAACAGGTAGGCCGCTCCGCCCGCCAATGCCATGAGCACGATCGACAGGCTCCTGGATGAAACGAGGCGCCACGCCAGCGCGCACAGTCCAGCCAGGCCCGGCAGAGCCGAGGCAAAGTGGTAGGGAAAACCGATCTTCATGATTGGCTCGATGAGCGGTACTACCGCTACGGCGAGCCAGAAGGCGGCTCGACCCCTGGCCCCCCGCTCCCCACCGCGCGCGCCGGCAAGCATCAGCGCAACCAGAGCAACCGAGGCAAGGCCGAGCGGGACCATGGATGCTTTGGCCCATGTCGAAACAGCATTCACGAACAGCGTAAAGCGTTGGTCCTGGACCGCGCTGAACATGGTGCCCGCATCCAGATACGCTGCGATGAAACCGGGCAGGCTTCCCCGCAGGAGCAACACGGGAATGAGTACAACGACAGCCGTTGCGATTCCCCCGGCGGCCACTGCGGCTGCGGACCTTCGTCCGAATCTCACCCATGCGGCGCCAACGGCGAGGATGGAGAAACCCGCGAACGGCTCCCGGATCAGGATCCCAAGGGCTACCAGGCAGCCCACCAGAAACAACCTGCGCTCACCCGGTCGATCCTGGCCCTGCATCAGGATCACCGAGAGCATCAGCGGGACATAGGCCAGGAAGATACTGTTTCGATACCCGTTCTGGACGAAGGCTGCCCAGTTCATCGTGAGCAGGAAGATCACCGAAAGAAGCGCGGCAAACCACACGCTGCGTGATTCACGGCGCAGCATGGTGTAGAACAGCGCGCCGGCCACGGTGGCAACTACCAAGTCGATCAATCGCAAAACCACGAACGGATTGGCCGGTAGATCAAAAACCCAGGCTGTCAGCAGCGGGTAAAGCATCAGGTACCCGTCTGCCGGTAGCCCACTTCCCTGTGAAAGCGCAGCTGCAATCCGCATGGAGAAATAGGCGTAGTAACCCTCATCGGTTGTCGGCAGGGCGGAAAGTCCTGCAACCCGTGGAAGCACAACGCTCAGCGTTACCACCAACAATGCTGCCACCACGGCTTGCCAGCGAAGCCCGGCCGACTGTGGGACCGGGGCTGAAGAACGTTCCAATTCATCTCTCCTGAAAATCGACGGGCTCACCAGCACGGTGCGCGGCGGGGAAGGGCGGTGGAGCTTAGCAAGTGGTTGCCCCGCCCGCCCAATCCCGGAGCTTTTGCGCCTCATGGCAACGGAACCGTACGTTTTCGCGCTAATCGGTATGGTTCTTGTGACGTCAGCCCTCTATCCAGGGTTCATGCAAAGGAGGCAGCGACGTTGGGCCTCGTTGTATCCTGTGCAATTGAGCGGGGAATGGACTTGTATTCCCCCAGGCAGCCCATTTCTGAAGGAGAACAGGTAGTGCCCACATGGCTTGTCACCGGCGGTGCCGGATTCATTGGCGGTAACTTTGTACTGGAAGCCGTCGCCAAGGGCGTACGCGTCATCAACCTCGACGCGTTGACCTACGCAGGCAACCTCAAGACGCTGGCTCCGCTGGAGGGTAATCCGGATCACGTGTTCGTTCACGGCGACATCGGGGACCGGGAGCTGGTCGCTCGCCTGCTGGCCGAGCACAAGCCGGACGCCGTGCTGAACTTCGCCGCGGAAAGTCACGTGGACCGCTCAATCGATGGTCCCGGTGCCTTCATCCAGACCAATGTGGTCGGCACCCTGGGCCTCCTTGAGGCCGTGCGCGACTACTGGAAGGCGCTGCCGGCCGAAAAGGGCCTGGCCTTCCGCTTCCTGCATGTGTCCACCGACGAGGTGTACGGCACCTTGGGCGAGACCGGCAAGTTCAGCGAAACCACCCCGTACGCGCCCAATTCACCCTACTCGGCATCCAAGGCCGCGTCGGATCACCTGGTGCGCGCGTTCCACCATACCTACGGGCTGCCGGTGCTGACCACCAACTGCTCCAACAACTATGGCCCGTATCACTTCCCGGAGAAGCTCATTCCGCTGGTGATCGCCAAGGCGCTGGCCGGCGAACCGCTGCCTGTCTACGGCGACGGTAAGCAGGTCCGCGACTGGCTGTTCGTATCCGACCACTGTGAAGCGATCCGGACCGTGCTGGCGAAGGGCCAGGTTGGCGAGACCTACAACGTGGGCGGCAACTCCGAGAAGGAAAACATCGAAGTCGTGCACGCGATCTGCGCGCTGCTCGATGCCCGCCGCCCTCGTGAGGATGGCCAGCCGCGCAGCAGCCAGATCACCTACGTCGCCGACCGCCCCGGGCATGACCGCCGCTACGCGATTGATGCGTCCAAGCTCAAGGACCATCTGAGCTGGGAGCCGAAGTACACCTTCGACCAGGGCATTGCCTTCACCGTCGACTGGTACCTGGACAACCAGGAATGGGTGAACGGCGTGCTGGATGGCAGCTACCGGCTGCAGCGCATCGGCACCTCGGCCTGAGACAGGAAACCAGACATGACCCAGCGTAAAGGCATCATTCTCGCCGGTGGATCGGGCACGCGGCTGTATCCGATCACCAAGGGCGTCAGCAAGCAGTTGCTGCCGGTGTATGACAAGCCGATGATCTATTACCCGCTCAGCGTGCTGATGCTGGCCGGGATCCGCGATGTGCTGATCATCAACACGCCACACGAACAAGCGCTGTTCCAGACACTGCTGGGAGACGGCTCGCAGTGGGGCATGAACATCGAGTACGCGGTCCAGCCAAGCCCGGACGGGCTTGCCCAGGCTTACCTGATCGGCCGCGACTTCGTCGGCGGCAAGCCGAGCTGCCTGGTGTTGGGCGACAACATTTTCCATGGCCATGGCCTGCGTGAAGTGTTGCGCAATGCCGATGAGCGCGATACCGGCGCCACCGTGTTCGGATACTGGGTGAATGATCCGGAACGTTACGGTGTGGCTGAGTTCGACAAGAATGGCAAAGTGGTAGATCTTGTCGAAAAGCCGGCCAAGCCGCGTTCGAACTACGCTGTCACCGGCCTGTACTTCTACGATGGCAACGCCAGTGACTACGCTGCGGAGCTGAAGCCCTCGCCGCGCGGCGAGCTGGAAATCACCGACCTCAACCAGCGTTACCTGCGTGAAGGGAATCTGCACCTGGAAGCACTGGGGCGCGGCTACGCGTGGCTGGACACCGGCACGCACCAGTCATTGCTTGAAGCCTCCAACTTCATCGAGACCATCCAGACCCGTCAGGGCCTGCAGGTGTGCTGCCCGGAAGAAATCGCATTCGGCCGCGGCTGGATCAACGCCGAGCAACTGGAAGCACTGGCCGCACCCTTGATAAAGAACGGTTACGGGCAGTACCTGCACACCCTTGCGCAGCGCGGTATCGTTCCTTGAAACTCGTTCCCACCACGCTCCCCGGCTGCCTGGTGATTGAACCTGCCGTGTTCGGCGATTCCCGTGGTTTCTTCTTCGAAACCTGGAACGCCGAACGCTTCGCTGAGAATGGGCTGCCCAGGCAATTCGTACAAAGCAACGTGTCGAGCTCTGCCAAGGGCGTGCTGCGTGGGTTGCACTACCAGTGGCCTCGCCCGCAGGGAAAGCTGGTAAGTGTGCTGGAAGGCGAGGTTTATGACGTCGCGGTTGATATCCGCCGGGGGTCGCCGACCTTCGGCAGATGGGCGTCGGTAGTGCTGAGTGCCGAGAACAAGAAGCAATTCTGGATCCCTGAAGGATTCGCGCACGGGTTCGCGGTGTTGTCCGAGCGTGCCCTTTTCAATTATCTGTGCACGGACGTGTACGTGAAGGAATCGGACGCCGGCATTCGTTGGAATGATGCCGACATCGCGGTGGACTGGCCGATCAGTGTCCCGACGCTGTCGGCCAAGGATGAGGCGGCTCCGTTCCTCCGGGACATTGCCGAAGATCGACTGCCGGTTTACCTGCCTTGAACCCTGCTCCCAGCGTCATCGTGTTCGGCGCCAACGGCCAGCTGGGTTGGGAGCTGATTCGGGCTTTGCGTCGGCAGGCGGAGGTAGTGGCGACCACGCGCACGGGTCGCCTCCCTGATGGGGCGCACTGTGAAGTCGGCGACTTCGACGACACGGCTGCGCTCGTAGCTCTGCTGGACCGCATCCGTCCTGATTGGGTGGTCAATGCGGCGGCTTATACCGCCGTGGATCGCGCCGAGGAAGATCACGACGCTGCCTGGCGTGCCAACGCCGAAGCGCCGGATGTCATCGCCCGTTGGTGTGCTGCGGCGGGCGTACCACTGGTGCATTACTCCACCGACTACGTATTCGACGGGCAGGGCTCGCGGCCGTATCGCGAAGACGATGCCACCGCGCCGCTGGGCGTGTACGGAGCCAGCAAGCTGGCCGGTGAGGACGCCATCCGGGCAGCCGGCGGGCGCCACCTGATCTTCCGCACTGCGTGGGTCTACGCCTCGCACAGTTCCAACTTCCTGCGCACCATGCTGCGTGTTGGCGCTGAGCGCGATGTCCTGCGCGTGGTCGCCGACCAGGTGGGCACGCCGACGCCAGCGGCGTTGGTTGCCGACGTGACGGCGCAGGTGTTGCAGCATCCGGGGCAGCTGTGCGGAACCTGGCATCTGACCCCCCACGGCGAAACCAGCTGGCACGGCTTCGCCGAAGCCATCTTTGCCGAGGCGGTCGCGGCGGGCAAGCTTGCCCGCGCCCCAAAGGTCGAAGCAATTACCACCGCCGAGTACCCGACCCCAGCGAAGCGCCCGGCATATTCTCATCTGGACGTGACAAAACTGGAGTCCGATTTCGGAATCGCCCTGCCGGATTGGCGGACAGGGTTGCAGCGCGTAATTGCAGAGATCTGAATAAGAAAACCCGGCTTGAAGCCGGGTTTTTTTCCACGCATCAGCGATCCATTCAACTGCGCCCGTACGTATCCTCGAACCGCACGATGTCGTCCTCGCCCAGATAGCTGCCGGATTGCACCTCGATCAGCTCCAGTGGCAGCTTGCCCGGGTTGCGCAGCCGATGGGTTACGCCCAGCGGAATGTAGGTGCTCTGGTTTTCGCCGAGCAGGATCACCTCGTCACCACGAGTAACCTCGGCGGTGCCGCTGACCACCACCCAGTGTTCGGCGCGGTGGTGGTGCATCTGCAGACTGAGCGTGCCGCCCGGCTTGACCGTGATCCGCTTGACCTGGAACCGCTCGCCGTTGTCGATCGAGTCGTATGCACCCCACGGGCGGTACACCTTACGGTGCCAGGTGGCCTCCGGCCGCGCATCGGCCTTCAACCGCGCCACTACCTGCTTGATTTCCTGCATGCGGTCGCTGCGGCCGACCATCACTGCGTCGTCGGTCTCGACCACGATCACGTCATCCAGCCCCACCAGCGCGATCAGGCGCTCGCCGTAGGCGTAGGTATTGCGGCAATCGATCGCGATGACATCGCCGTGGTGGGCGTTGCCATCGGCATCCTGCGCTGACACGTCGCGCAGTGCGGTCCATGAACCCACGTCGTTCCAGCCGGCATCCAGCGGCACCACCACGGCGTCGGCGGTCTTCTCCATCACCGCGTAGTCGATGGAGTCGGCCGGCACTCCGGCAAAAGCGTCCTTGTCCAGTCGGGTGAAGTCCGCATCGCGTCGGGCCAGCTGCCACGCATTGCGGCTGGCTGCCAGCATCTCCGGCTGGAACAGTTCCAGTTCGGACAGGTAGCGCGACGCCTTGAACAGGAACATGCCGCTGTTCCAGAAGTATTCGCCGGACTGGACATACTGCTGGGCCGTTTCCGCGTCCGGCTTCTCGACGAACCGGTCGACCGCGCGCACCGCACCGCCCGAGGAGGCCTTGATGTAGCCATAGCCGGTCTCGGGCCCGGTCGGCACGATGCCGAACGTGACCAGCTTGCCTTCCTTCGCGGCAGGCAGGGCGCTCAGCACCGCCGCGCGGAAGGCCGCTTCATCGGCGATCACATGGTCCGACGGCAGCACCAGCAGCACCGGGTCGCCGTCTTCCAGGGTGGCTTCCAGTGCTGCCACGGCGATGGCCGGCGCGGTGTTGCGGCCGACCGGCTCCAGCAGGATGGCCTGTGGTTCCACGCCCAGCTGCTGCAGCTGTTCGGCGGCAACAAACCGGTGCTCCTCGTTGGCCACCACCAGCGGTGCCCGCCCGGCAATCGGCGCCACCCGCTGCCAGGTGGCCTGCAGCATGGTCTGCTCGCCGGCCAGGGCCAGGAACTGCTTCGGGTAGGCCTCGCGCGACAGCGGCCACAGCCGCGTGCCGGAACCGCCAGACAGGATGACCGGAAGGATGTCGTTCATCAGGCTGTGCCTCAGGATGCCTTGAGCAGCTGGGAGATTTCATCGGTGCGCTGCTGCAGCAGTGCCGCATCGCCCCGCGATTCCACGTTCAGGCGCAGCAGCGGCTCGGTGTTGGAGCTGCGCAGGTTGAAGCGCCACTGGCCGAAATCCGCGCTGATGCCGTCGGTGTGATCCAGGGTAGGGGCGTAGGAAGCAAAGTGTTCCATCACCCGCGCCACCGCCAGCTTGGCGTCGCTGACCTTGAAGTTGATCTCGCCGCTGCACGGGAACTTCTGCATGCGTTCTTCGACCAGTTCGGCCAGCGAGAGCCCGGTCTCGGAAACCAGCGCGGCGATCAGCAGCCACGGAATCATGCCGGAGTCGGCGTAGGCGAATTCGCGGAAATAATGGTGCGCGCTCATCTCGCCGCCGTAGACGGCGTCTTCGGCGCGCATCTTTTCCTTGATGAAGGCATGGCCGCTCTTGCACAGCACGGCCTGGCCGCCGGCGTCTTCTACCATCTCCACGGTGTTCCACAGCAGGCGCGGGTCGTGGACCACCTTCCCGCCCGGCTGGCGGGCCAGGATCGCCTTGGCGAGCAGGCCGACCAGGTAATAGCCTTCGATGAAGCGGCCGGTGTGGTCGAAGAAGAAGCAGCGGTCGAAGTCGCCGTCCCAGGCAATGCCGAAGTCCGCACCGTGTTCGAGCACGGCCTGTGCGGTGAGCTCACGGTTTTCGATCAGCAGCGGGTTGGGAATGCCGTTCGGGAAGCTGCCGTCCGGTTCGTGGGCGATGCGCACGAACTCGAACGGCAGGTGCGGGGCCAGCAGGTCGACGATGGTGCCGGCGCCGCCGTTGCCGGCGTTGACCACCAGCTTCAGCGGCTTGAGGGCCGCGCGGTCGACATAGCTCAGCAGGTGCTCGATATACGCGGTCTTGTCCGGATGCGACTGGATGCCGCCGATCGGCGCGGCGGGGGCCGCCGTGTCGGCCTCGACCGCATCGGAGATCGCGAACAGGCCGGTGTCCGAGCTGATCGGGCGGGCCTGCTGCTTGACCAGCTTCATCCCGTTGTAGTCCATCGGGTTGTGGCTGGCGGTGACCATCACCCCGCCGGCCGCCTTCAGGTGATCCACCTGGAAGTAGACCTCTTCGGTGCCGCACAGGCCGATGTCCAGCACCTCGCGCCCGGCGCCACGCAGGCCGGCGGCCAGCGCGTCCTGCAGGGCGGGGCTGGTCAGGCGCACATCGTGGCCCACGACCACCGTGCCCGGCTCGAGCTGGGCTGCCAGCGCCACGCCGATCTTCCGTGCCAGGTCTTCGTTCAGCTCGTCCGGCACGCGGCCGCGGATGTCATACGCCTTGAATGCGGGGAGGGTCATCGGGGGTCCTTTCTGAAGTCAGTAAGCGAGTTTAGCCGCTGTCATGTATGGGAAGCGTTTTCAGTCGGGGGCGTTGCCGGCAATGGCTACAATGGGCCCTTACATCAACGAGGTGAGGGCGTAGATGAGCAAGTCCCCAGACAACGGCGGCCGGCGCGGCAAGCGCTACGCCAGCGCCGCCGAGGCGCTGCAGGGCGCGGTGGCCGATGGCCAGACCCTGGCGGTCGGTGGGTTCGGCCTGTGTGGCATCCCCGAGGCGTTGATCGCCGCGCTGCGCGACACCGGGGTCAAGGACCTCACGGTGATCTCCAACAATGCCGGCGTGGACGGTTTCGGCCTGGGCCAGCTGCTGGAAACCCGCCAGATCAAAAAGATGATCTCGTCCTACGTGGGCGAGAACAAGGAATTCGAACGCCAGTACCTGGCCGGTGAGCTGGAGCTGGAGTTCAACCCGCAGGGCACCCTGGCCGAGCGCCTGCGCGCCGGCGGCGCCGGCATCCCGGCCTTCTTCACCGCCACCGGCTACGGCACGGTGGTGGCCGAAGGCAAGGAAACCCGCGAATTCGACGGCAAGCACTACGTGATGGAAACCGCGCTGCGCGCGGACGTGGCGCTGGTCAAGGCGTGGAAGGCCGACGAAGCCGGCAACCTGGTGTTCCGCAAGACCGCGCGCAACTTCAACCCGGCCTGCGCGATGGCCGGCAGGCTGTGCGTGGTGGAAGTGGAAGAGGTGGTGCCGGTGGGCAGCATCGACCCGGACCAGGTGCACCTGCCGGGCATCTACGTGCACCGCATCGTGCACAACCCCACTCCCGAGAAGCGGATCGAACAGCGCACCGTGCGTGCGGAGGGCAACTGAGATGGCATGGACCCGCGATGAAATGGCGCAGCGCGCCGCCCGCGAGCTCACCGACGGTGCGTACGTGAACCTGGGCATCGGCCTGCCGACGTTGGTGGCCAACCACATTCCGGAAGGTGTGGATGTGTGGCTCCAGTCCGAGAACGGCCTGCTCGGCATCGGCCCGTTCCCGACCGAGGCCGAAGTGGATGCGGACCTGATCAACGCCGGCAAGCAGACCGTCACCGCACGTGCGGGCGCCAGCTACTTCGGCAGCCACGACAGCTTCGCGATGATCCGCGGAGGCCACGTGAACCTGGCCATCCTTGGCGCGATGCAGGTCACCGACAAGGGCGACCTGGCCAACTGGATGGTGCCCGGCAAGATGGTCAAGGGCATGGGCGGTGCAATGGACCTGGTGGCCGGCGTGCAGCGCGTGGTGGTGCTGATGGAGCACACCGCCAAGAATGGGGAGCACAAAATCCTGCCCGAATGTACGTTGCCGCTGACCGGCGTGGGCGTGGTGGATCGGATCATCACCGACCTGGCCGTGTTCGACGTCACCGAGGCCGGGCTGAAGCTGGTGGAAGCAGCGCCCGGCGTGGAAAAGGACGAGCTGGCGGAAAAAACCGGGGTCGCCTTCAGCTGACCTGCGTCAGCCTGCCGGCGCGCGCCGGCAGGCTGCACTCAGTGCAGGAGGTCGTCCGCGTGGCGCACGCGTCCGCCCGCGTGGCGCACCACGGCCGGAATGAGCGCGGTGACCGCATTGCCCGCCTCGTCTGCGCCCATACCCGCATGCGTGGCGAACAGCGAGCGTGGCAGGTGCGCATCCAGCAGCGGTCGCAGTGCTGACAGTCGCACCCAGAACGACGTACCAAGGGCGAAGTCTTCGTCGGCAGTGTGGTCCACCGCAAGTCCGATCCGGGCGCGCAGGGCGCCGCGCGCGCGCGCTGGGATGGGGAGCGGCGCGTGTTCCGATCGCGCATGAAGCACCAGGCCGAGCTCCGGCTCGCTGGAAAATGCGCTGAAGATGCGGGTCAAGGCGGCGGCGTCTGGCAAGACGGATCCGGCAGCCGGCGTCAGCAGCACCTGTTCGCCCTCCGAGTGGAGAAGCTCGGTAGTCTCCAGGAACGACAGGGCAGCGTCCTGCCGCTCGTCGATGACCCGGATATCCACCGCGACCCGTTGGTCCCCTTCGCGCTGCGTTGCCTGCTCCACGGCAGCACGCAGTCCTGCGGGCGTGGTGACCACAACGCGCCAGGGCAACCCGGTGCTGCGCAACGCGGCCAGCTGATCGCCCAGGTTGTCGCTGTCGATTGCCTGCAGTATCACGCACGGTCGGGCAGGCGACTGTGGCGCCTTGGGGACGACCAATGCCTGCCGTGTCGCTTCCAGCCATGCATGTCCCAGCCGCATGTCCGGTTCCAGCACCGCGCCTTCGGCCCACTCGTTCCACGCGTTGATGAAGACCAGCCGTTCGGCCGCAGGCACCGCGGACAGGCGCTGGTGGATCGTGGTCGACAGCCAGTCGCGGTAGCCGCGCGGTGACGCATGCAGGAACACGCGGCCCTTCCCGGACCGCCGTGCCTCGTTGTCCCAGCCCGGATTGACCCCCGGGTACAGCGGATAGTCGGGCAGCGGGCGCGCGGCCATTTCGCTGGCCAGCTCGCGCCAGTCGCGCACGTCACCTGCGAAGTCGGGATTGATCAGGTACTGGTCGGCGGTCAGCGAGCGCGGATTGCTCATGTTCGGCGGGAACTCCACCGCGGCATCGAAGCCGATGTCGCGCGGGTCGGGCCGCTCGAAGCCCTGCACATAGGCCAAGTGGATCTCGCCGATGTCGTGCTCGCGGCACCACTGCCGCCAGCGCTGCGCGGTGGCGCGCGCATCCGGGAACAGGTGCGGGCGATAGACCAGCAGCATGGGCTTGCCATCGACCTTGAGCGCACGCCGGTCGCGCAGGTAATCGGCGACATGGGCAATGAACGCCAGGTCGTCCTCGGCGCTGTGCTGCTGCGCGATCAGGATGTCGTCGTTGCGCCCATCCCAGCGCCGCGCCCAGTTCTCGTTGGCCCAGCACAGGCAGAACGGCATCTCGATGCTGTCATCGGCCAGCCACCGGCGCAGCGGGTCTTCCATCAGCGTGGTGCCGCTGAACCAGTAATAGTAGAAGCAGAACGCGCCAACCCCGTACTCGCGCGCCAGGGTGGCCTGGTCGCGCATCACCTGCGGATTGCGCAGGTCATAGAAACCCAGGTCGGCCGGCAGCCGCGGCTGCACGTGGCCCTCGAACTGGGGCAGGGCGCGCGCGACGTTGCGCCATTCGGTGAAACCCTTGCCCCACCAGGCATCGTTCTGCGGAAACGGGTGGAACTGCGGCAGGTAGAACGCCACCAGGGTGGCCGGCAGCGGCTCCGGCAGCGCTTCGCTGCGGTACGGCACGTGGCCGATGGCCGCTTCGTCGGCGCGCACCAGCGGGCGGCGGGCGGCCCCGGATGGGTCGCCTTCCACACGTCCGCGGGCCGGCGGCGGTACCCAGTCGCCGTGCTTGTCCAGGAAGCGCGCGCGCAGCCGGTCGCGTTGCCCGTCGGAGAGTGGCAGCGCCCGGAAGCCGGTACGCAGCGCCAGGTAAACCGCTGCGCGCAGGCGGCCCTTGAGGGTGGTCATGGACGGCGGACCCCGGTCAGGGCGAACGCGGCAACGGGCATGGGGGCTCCAACACAGCGGTAATGCCGGTCATTCTCGGCGTTTGCCGGTGCAGCGGCAAATGGAGCGTATAGACCGCCAGGCGTCCCATAACCCGGTAGAGCGACGCCCTGCGTCGCTGAACCCATCACCGCCCGGAATGCACCCGCACCTGTCGTCGCCTCACCGGCCGAAGCTGTACTGCCACCTCGGGCTCCGCCGCACGCAGCAGGATGGCGCCGTCATACATTTCCACGGTCAGCCGGGTGCCAGGCGCGATGCCGGCATCGGCCATCCACAGGCCACGCAGTTTGATGCAGGGAACAAGCGGGTCGCCGGGCCGGGGCGGCTGATCCTTGTGGATCAGCGAGCCGACCAGCACGCGCTTGGGCTTGTGCCAGCCGAGGCTGTGGCGGCGGGCGGTACTGACTGGCGCATCGTTGTCATGGGAATGCATGGTGGCTCTCCAAGGTGCATCCCTCGCCGGGATGGCGAGGGGAGTCGGGAGGTTGAAAGCCGTGCTACAACAGACGGTGCGGCGTATTCCCCGCAAGGGGTTTTTTATTCCGTCGCCCTCCCGACATAAGGAGGACCGATATGCTGTAGCGGAGCTTTCAAACTCTCGGGCACACCATGCGAACAGGGCGACAATACCTCCAGTTGTTTGTTCCTGTTGATGTGCGGATTCCATTTGGCGCCATCAATTGGTGTGTCGTTACAGGCTTGGAAAGCGCCAGGACGCGTTGCGTGGTAAGGGTGTCTGGAAGTGGAATGACGTTGGCAGTTGACGGTTCTGGGCCTGATTTTCGGCAGGTCGCCGCGGATTAGGAGATGGCGGTTCTGGCATCAATTTTTCTGTATCGCGCGGTGAGGGTTTGGCTTCGATCGAGTGTCCATGCGTTACCGGGCGTTGGCAGGTTTCCGTGCGGTCGTCTGGGGACCGACCCTACCGGTGCCCCGTCCTGGGCAGTGTCGGGTGCAATGCTAGAATTTCCGGCTTGTCTGGACCTGGAACGCTGCCGTGATCACACCCGGGAAGGGAACCCCCTCCGTGCTGCACCGCTGGCTGGTCGGCCTGATGATCGGGGCGGCGCTGCTCGTGGGGCTGCGCGGCATCGCCAAGGATGTCCAGTTCGACAGTGCCCTGCTACGGCAGGCGTTTGATGCCGGCGCCGGGTGGGAGGAGTCGGTACCGCCGGAGGTCGTCGAGGCCCGCGAGCTGCTTACCCGCCACGGCGACCCCAGCGTGCCGGTCGCGTTAGCGCCGGGCCTGTGGGAAGACCCGCTGGTGCGCGAGCGCCTGTGGGACGGGCTGTACCCCCGCCGCGTTCATTGGGCCGACAAGGGCCTGATGCTCTGGCGCACCCCGGGTCCGCAGCAGCCCGATTGCACCGAAATCGCAAGGAGTGAGCGCATTGTTCTCGTTGACTGCCACTGACGGTGGCGCCCGCGCCGCGCTGGGCATGCTGGCCGGCGTGCTGCTCTGCTATGCCTTCGCCGCGTTTGGCTGGGTAGGGCTGCCTGCCCAGGTCGCCTTCGTTGCCGTGCTGGCCTGTGCGCTGTGGTCGCTTCTGGCCGTGCGCGACGGGCGTGCGGCCTGGATGGTCGGCAGTGTCGCGGTGCTGCTGGTGCTCGCGCTGGGCAGCCCCACCGACGAGTGGGACCCGCGCTCGATCTGGATGCTGCACGCCAAGCGCATCTATCTGGAAAACTCGCTGTACGCCCAGTTGGATGGTTATGCCATCTTCAGCCACAACGACTACCCCTCGCTGATGCCGCTGTGGTCGGCCACTGCGGCCAAGGTGGTCGGCCACTGGAACGAGATCTTCCCCAAGGCCGCGGCCACGCTCCTGCTTCTGCCGCCGTTGCTGCTGATCGCACGCACCCTGCGCACCTGGTGGGCGGCGGGCCTGTTCGCGGTGGCGGTGCTGGAAGTGGGCGGGCGCTACCTGGTGGACGGCTACATGGATGCGTTCCTGGCGGTCTATGCGGTCGCCGCCCTGGCGGTGGCGATCCAGCCGCGTACTGACAACGCCGCAGGGGCCTGGTTCAACCTTGCAGCCTACGCGGCCCTGTCGGCGGTGCTGACCCTGATCAAGAACGAAGGCGCGGTGCTGGCCATCCTGGTGGCCGTGGTCGCAACCGGCACGTTGCTGCTGCGCGAGCGCCGCATGCCCTGGGGCCTGCTGGCCGCCTTCGCCGTGTCGATGCTGCCACTGCTGGCGTGGAAGCTGGCAGTGGCCGGCGCCGACCTGGGCAACGACCTGGCGCAAAGCGACCTGAAGGGGCAACTGCTGGCGCGCCTGCCCGACCTGGCCCCCACCGTGCTGATCCTGAAGGCCCTGCTGCGCAGTGCCGTGTGGGTGCCGCTGGTGCTGCTGCTGGTACTGTGGGCGCGCACCTGGCGCGTGTCCGCTGCCCGCGCCGCGCTGCTGGTTGCAGTGGCGTACTTCGGCGTGCTGTTCGCCGTGTACCTGAGCACCCCGCACGATCTGGCCTGGCACCTGGCCACCAGTGCCAAGCGCGTGGCGCTGCCGGTACAGTTGCTGTTGATGTACGGCGTTCTGGTGCTGCTGGACCAGTGGAAACAGACGGCCCCGCGCCAGCGTGCAGGAGAACGGAATGCTTGAGCCCAACGAATCCTTCGTGGTGGTCACCCCGGTTTACGAGGACCACGTTGCCTCCACCCGGTTGTTCACCGAGCTGGCGCGCCTGTACGGCGACCGCGTGTTCGTGGTGGCGGTGGATGACGGCTCGATCCGCGAACCGGTGCAGCCGTTCCAGCTGTCCGGGTCCGGCGTCAACGGCGTGGTGCTGAAGCTGCGGCGCAATGTCGGCCACCAGAAGGCCATCGCGGTCGGGCTGGGCTACGTGGAAGAAAACCTGCCCGACGCGCAGCGCGTGGTGGTGATGGATTCGGACGGCGAGGACCTGCCGGAAACCATCGCCGAGCTGCTGGCCGCCGCCCGCGACGAGAATGTCGATGTGGCCGTGGCGCGCCGCCGCAGCCGGGTGGAAACCCTGCGCTTCCGCACCTTCTACGTGGTCTACAAGTTCATTTTCCAGCTGCTTACCGGGCGCACCATCAGCTTCGGCAACTTCATGGCGATCAAGGTCAGTGCGCTGCATCGCCTCAATGCCATGCATGAAGTGTGGACGCACGTGGCGGCCGGCCTGATCGCCAGCAAGCTGCGCCTGGCGGTGTGCCCGATCGACCGGGGGCCGCGTTACGCCGGGCAGAGCAAGATGAACTTCGTCGGGCTCACCCTGCATGGATTCCGCGCGCTGATGGTGTTTGCCGAAGACGTGTTGGTTCGGGTCGGCCTGATGTGCGTGCTGGTGTCCTCGGCCTCGATCGTGCTGGCGGTGGTGGCCACGCTGCTCAAGCTGGCCGGCTACGCTACCCCGGGCTGGTTCTCGATGGCCTTGGGCGTGCTGTTCCTGGTGTTCCTGCAGACCGGCACGCTTACCCTGATGACGCTGATGCTCAGTGGCATCGTGCGCGGCACCATCCAGAAGCCGGGCGCGTACCGGGACTACCTGGCCGGGGTGATCGAGGTGACGGCGGATGCAACGCCGCGCTGACCTGCGCCAGCTGCTCCGCTACGTCATCAACGGGCTGGTGGCGACCGCGGTGCACTTCGCCGTGCTGAGCCTGCTGGTGGAGGTCGTGCAGGTGCCGTCCAAGGGCGTGGCCAACCTGCTCGCCGCCGCCGTGGCCATCGGCGTCTCGTTCCTGGGCAATCGCTACTTCGTGTTCGCCGCCACCCAGGCCCGCGCCAGCGGCCAGCTGTGGCGGTTCGTGCTGCTCTACGCGGGCATTGCGCTGGTGAATGGCGGGCTGATGGCGGTATGGTCGGACCTGCTGCACTTCGACTACCGGGTCGGCTTCGTGCTGATCAGCATCGTGCAGTTCATCCTTTCGTTCCTGGGCAACCGCCTGCTGGTGTTCAAGCCATGACAACCCTCCTCAAGGCCGGGCTGCTGACCCTGGTCTACATCGGCCTGCTGCTCGGCATCCACTTCCTGCACGTGCGCTTTTTCACCGTGGACGTGGTGTTCTACGCGGCCATCGGCGACGCCCTGCTGGCGGCGGTGGCGACCGGCCTGCTGCTGCTGGCGTCGCCGTTCCGCGCGTTCACGCCCGCCGAGCGGGTGCTGCTGGCCCTGGTATGGCTGCTGGGCGGCTACGCATTCGCGATCTCGGTGCCGACGGTGATCGACCGTTCGCTGTCGTTCTACATCCTGGAAAAGCTGGACCAGCGCGGCGGTGGCATCCGCCAGGATGCCTTCCAGGACGTGTTCACCCAGGAATACATGGTCGAACACCGGCTGGTGGACGTGCGCCTGACCGAGCAGGAGAGCTCCGGCACGATCCAGATCGAAAACGGCTGCGTATTGCTGACCGACAAGGGCCGGCGCGTGGCCGGCATGAGCCGCTTCTACCGCCAGCATTTCCTGCCAAAGCAGCGCCTGCTGCTGGGCAGATATTCCGACGACCTGACCGACCCCTTCCGCCACAGCCGCCAGGACGTCACCTATCAGTGCCGGTAAACAATCGGGTCTCGGCACGCTGGCAGGCACGGTAGGGTCGGTTCCCAAACGACCGCACGTATAAGCGCGACGCCCGGTAACGCATGACCTTGGGCGAACCCGCCCATCAACACCCGATTACCCCGGCACACCGCGTCCCAACAAATCATCGAAATACGCAATCGTCCGCCGCAACCCGTCTTCCAGCTTCACCTGCGGCTCCCACCCGCCGAGCCGGCTCTTCGCCAGCGTGATGTCCGGCTGGCGCTGCATCGGGTCATCCTGCGGCAACGGCTTGAACACCAGCTTCGACCCCGAATTGGTCAGCGAGATCACCGCCTCGGCCAGCTCGCGGATGGTCATCTCCGCCGGATTGCCCAGGTTGCACGGCCCGGTGAAGTCCTTGTCGGTCGCCATCAGCCGCAGGAAGCCCTCGATCAGGTCGTCCACATAGCAGAACGAACGCGTCTGCTGGCCCTCGCCATAAATGGTGATGTCCTCACCCCGCAGCGCCTGCACGATGAAATTGGACACCACGCGCCCATCATTGGGATGCATGCGCGGGCCATAGGTGTTGAAGATGCGCGCCACCTTGATATCCAGCCCGTGCTGGCGGTGGTAATCGAAGAACAGCGTTTCCGCGCAGCGCTTGCCCTCGTCGTAGCAGGAGCGCGGGCCGATCGGATTGACGTTGCCCCAGTAGTCCTCGCGCTGCGGGTGCACGCTGGGGTCGCCGTAAACCTCGCTGGTGGAAGCCTGGAAGATCCGGCAGTCCAGCCGCTTGGCCAGGCCCAGCAGGTTGATCGCACCGTGCACCGAGGTCTTGGTGGTCTGCACCGGGTCGTGGCTGTAATGCACCGGCGAGGCCGGGCAGGCCAGGTTCCAGATCTCGTCCACCTCGATGTACAACGGGAAGGTCACATCGTGGCGAAGGAACTCGAAGTGCGGGTTGCCCAGCAGGTGCGCGATATTGCGCTTGGTGCCGGTGAACAGGTTGTCCGCGCACACCACCTCATGGCCCTGCTCGAGCAGGCGTTCGATCAGGTGCGAGCCGAGGAATCCGGCGCCACCGGTGACCAGGACGCGCTTGCTGCTGTCGTGACTTCTCATGCAGGAACCTTGTGACTATGCGGCGGGTGGGGGCGCGACGGAGACGCGCCTCAGGCCGCAGATTGTAGAGGACTCCACGTGGAGGTGACGCGCACCCGCCCAGCGCACATACCGGGTGCCGGCGAGCTACAAGTCCGGGCGGCGCTCTCGGCACCCAATGCGCGGTCGGCGCCGGAGGGCCGTTGGCCGGCCGGCGCGTGCTAGCGTTCCCATATGGACCTCCATCTTCCCGATGCTTCGGTGCACTGGCACCGCCACTGGTTGCCCGCCGCCGAGGCGGATGCCCTGCAGCGACAGCTGCGCGGCGAGGTGCCGTGGGAGGTGCACCGGATCCGCATGTTCGGGCGGTCGGTGGATTCGCCTCGGTTGAGCTGCTGGATGGGCGATCCCGCCGCGCGCTACCGCTATTCGGGCACCGACTTCGTGCCGCACGCCTGGCACCCCGCACTGGTGCCGCTGCGCGAGGCGTTGGGCAGGTTCTGCGGCCAGCCGTTCAACAGCGTGCTGCTCAACTGCTACCGCGACAACGACGATGGGATGGGCTGGCACAGTGACAACGAGCCCGAGCTGGGGCCGACGCCGGTGATCGCCTCACTCAGCCTGGGCGCCGCACGGCGTTTCCTGCTGCGCCGACGCGATGACCACGCGCGCAAGGCCGAGGTCACCCTGGGTCATGGCGACCTGCTGCTGATGGGCGGGAAGACGCAGACCTTCTACCAGCACGCCCTGCCAAAAAGCGCCCGGCCCTTGGCCGAACGCATCAATCTGACCTTCCGTTGGATAGAAAACCGTGCGTAGAGTCACGCCCTGCGTGGCTTCGCGGTGCCGGACAGATTCAGCCACGCAGGGCGTGGCTCTACGTTGGGATGGCCTTTTCAGCCAGGCAGGGTTGGCTGGGCAGCCACGCAGGGCGTGGCTCTACGCGGCTCAGCGTAGGCGTGTCGGGATCACCTTGGCGGTCTGGCTGTCGGCCTGGCCGGTGGTCAGGGTCCAGCCCACCAGCTCGGTGGTGATCGCCTGCAGGCTCTGCTCGAGCGCCCGGGCCACGTCGCCCGTGGCGGTGCTGCCCACCGGCTGCTCCTGGCGGAACGTACGGTCGGCGACCACGCGCTGGTCGATCACGTGGATCAGCTTGGCGTTGATTTCGATGAAGGCGGTCGGAGTCGGCTGGCCGCGGTAGTCGGATTCGAAACGGCGTACATCCAGCGCCAGCTTGTAGTCGGCGCGGATGCCGGTGGTGGCACGTGCCACGCCGGTGATGCGCCCGGAATCCTCGAACGCGCGCACCAGCGCATCGTCCACCATGTCGGTGGCCGGCTGCGCCCAGCTCACGCCCTTGTAGACCTCCAGCTCGCCGGGGTTGGGGCGCACGTTGATGCGCGGGCTGTCGACCACGCGCGCGGCGGTCGGCTTGACCAGCACCAGCGCCCAGTCGACCTTCGGCCAAGAGGGGTCGGGCTGGATCTTGACCACGGGTGAGTAGATGGTGACCTGGCTGCGCTCGCCGCCGCCCAGCAACGAAGAGCAGGCGCCCAGCGCGATCATCAGCGCCGCCGGCAACAGCAGGCGGGGCAGGGAGGCAGGCAGGAGAGGGAAACGGCTCATTTGGGTTCGAACTCCTTCGGCGCGTCACGGCCCAGCAGGTAGCGGGCCGGGTTGTTGTCCAGTTTGTCGCTGACCCGGCGCAGGTCGCGGATCAGGCCGCGCAGTTCGGTCAGGGTCGGGCCCAGCTGGGCCAGGCCGTCGTTGGCGAAGCTGTTGATCGCCGCGCGGTTCTCGCCGAGGATCGAATCGGCACTGCCGGCGGCCGAATCGAGCTTGGTCAGCGTGGTTTCCAGCTTGTCCAGGATCGGCGGCAGCTGCTGCACCAGGTTGGTGTCCAGGCGCTGGATGGTGCCGTTGGTGGTCTTCAGCGTGCTGTCCAGGCTGCGCGCGGCGTCGCGTGCGCTCAGCAGCAGCGCCTGGGTGCCCTGGTCGCGGTCGGCCAAGCCACCGCTGATGGTTTCCAGGTTGGCCAGGGTGGCGTTGATGCTGGCCACATTGCGGTCGCTGAGCACCTGGTCCATGCGTTCGACGATGCGGTTGGCCACGTCGGTGATGTTCTGCAGCGCCGACGGCGTGGTCGGGATGATCGGGGCCGGGTCGCGGTTGACCGCGGTCAGTGCCTGCGCCTGCGGCGTGCCACCGCTGAGCTGGATGATCGACGGGCCGGTCAGGCTGGTGATGGCCAGCTTGGCGCGGGTGTCGGTCTTGACCGGCGTGTTGGAGTTCAGGCGGATCCGCGCGACCACCTGGCGCGGATCGTCCGGGACCAGGTTGAGTTCGGTGATCGAGCCGACCGCGATGCCGTTGTACTGCACCGGGCTGCCCACCGACAGGCCGGTGACCGCCTCGCGGAACACCACCCGGTATTCGGTCCAGGTGCGGTCGGAGGAGTACTTGGCCGCCCACAGCCCGAATGCCAGCAGGGCCAGCCCCACGATCAGGGTGAACGCGCCGATCAATACGTAATTGGCTTTGGTTTCCATGGTCTATTCGCTCTTCTGCTTGGCGTCGCGTGCAGCGCGCGCGCGCGGTCCGTGGAAATATTCCTGGATCCACGGATGATCCAGTTGTTCGATCTCGTGCAGCGGCGCGGTGGCAATCACTTTCTTGTCGGCCAGCACCGCGACCCGGTCGCAGATCGCATACAGCGTGTCCAGGTCATGGGTGATCAGCAGCACGGTCAGGCCCAGCGCTTCCTGGAGGGTCTTGATCAGGCGGTCGAAGGCGGCCGCGCCGATCGGGTCCAGTCCGGCGGTGGGTTCGTCCAGGAACAGCAGCGGCGGGTCCAGCGCCAGCGCACGCGCCAGCCCGGCGCGCTTGCGCATGCCGCCGGACAGCTGCGACGGCAGCTTGTTGATCGCATCGGCGGGCAGGCCGGCCAGCTTCACCTTGAGCAGGGCCAGTTCGTAATGCCAGCGCTCGGGCAGCTCGCCGTGGTGTTCCTTCAGCGGCACCTGCACGTTCTCGCCCACGGTCATCGACGAGAACAGCGCGCCATCCTGGAACAGCACGCCGGTGTTGCGCTCGATGTGCAGGCGGTCGGCGCGGTTGTCCGATCGCGCATTGACGCCCAGCACCTCGATCTCGCCTTCATCCGGATGGCGCAGGCCGAGGATGCTGCGCATCAGCACCGACTTGCCGGTGCCCGAGCCGCCGACCACGCCGAGGATCTCGCCGCGGCGCACGTCCAGGTCCAGCCCGTCATGCACGGTCTGGCTGCCGAAGCGGTTGGTCAGCCCGCGTACGCGGATCGCCAGGCCGTCTTCATCGGCAAGCTCCGCGCGGGTGTCTTCATCAGGGGCGGCCAAGGTCGTCATCACCAATCCATGTGCATGAACCACAACGCGGCGAACGCGTCGATGATGATCACCAGCGAGATGGTCTGCACCACGCTGGAGGTGGTGCGTTCGCCCACCGACTGCGCGGTGCCCTGCACCTTCAGTCCCTCCAGGCAGCCGATCAGGCCGATCACCGCGGCGAACACCGGGGCCTTGGACAGGCCCACCAGCATGTGCCGCACCTCGATGGTGTCGTGCAGGCGCGCCAGGTACATCTGCGGTGGAATATCCAGGTCGAACGCGCCGACGGTGACGCCGCCGGCCAGGCCGGCGATCATCGCAATGAAGGTCAGCAGCGGCAGGGTGACCAGCAGCGCGATCAGGCGCGGCAGCACCAGCAGGTCGACCGGATCCAGGCCCAGGGTCTGGATCGCGTCGATTTCCTCGCGTGCCTTCATTGACCCGATCTGCGCGGTGAACGCGCTGGCGGTGCGGCCGGCCAGCACGATCGCGGTCAGCAGCACCGCGAATTCGCGCAGGAAGGCGATGCTGACCAGTTCGACCACGTAAATTTCCGCGCCGAAGTCGCGCAGGATGGTCGAGCCGAGGAAGGCGATCACCGCACCGACCAGATAGGACAGCAGCGCCACCAGCGGCACCGCGTCCAGCCCGACCTGTTCCATGTGGTGCACGGTGGCGGTGAGCCGGAACCGGCGCGGCTCGCGCACCAGGCGCCCGGCCTTGACCAGGTTTTCGCCGAGGAAGCTGGCCAGCGCCACGATGTTGTGGCCGGTGGCATGCACGCTGACGCCCAGGCGCTCCAGCGCGGCGAGCACGCCGAAGTCGCGCTTGGCCTTGGGGCGGTCGTCGGCGACTTCTTCGATGGTGCAGACCAGCGCGCGGTGTTCCTCGCGGAAGGTCAGCGCGTCTTCGCCGAGGTCGGCGCGATGGGCCACGCGCAGCACCTGCAGTACGCCGGCCGAGTCCAGGTGGGTGATGCCGCTGGCGTCGATGGCGGTGACGTTCGCCGGTGCCGCGCGCAGCGCTTCGGCCGCGTCCAGCGCGGTGCGAAGGGTCCACTGACCGGACAACCGGATCCTGCCGGGGTCCTGTGGATCGAGTTCGAGGTGGGGGGCGTTGTCTGGCGTCATGGGCGTCGTGCGCGCAGCATAACCTGTCTGCGTGGAGGCCAAGTGTGTGCCGTCGGCAACGACGCTGTTCAGCCGGGGCGGGCTTCGGGTAATACTACCGCGCATGTCTGCCGACGCACCCGCCATCGCAACCCCTCCGGCCACCTACGCACAGCGGGTCGCCTTCGTGTCCGAGATCGCCGGGCGGCTGCACAGTTACGGCACCACCGCCCAGCGGCTGGAGGCTGCGGTGGTGGCGCTGGCGCAGCGGCTGGACCTGGACTGCGAGCCGTGGTCGAACCCGACCGGCTTGATCCTCAGCTTCAGCGACCCGACCAAGGCGATCGGTTCGTCGGACATCACCCGCGTGATCCGCCTGGCACCGGGCGAAAACGACCTGCACAAACTGAGCATTGCCGACCAGATCACCGACGCGGTCGCCAACGGCACCATGAGCATCGCCCAGGGCCATACCGCGCTGCGGCAACTGGACAAGGACCCGGGCCGGCGCGGCAAGATCCGCATGATCCTGTCCTACAGCCTGGGTGCGGCCGGCGTGGCCGGGTTGTGGAAACTGCCCTGGCTGGACATCGCCACGGCCGGGGTGATCGGGCTGCTGATCGGCCTGATGACGCTGCTCACCGACCGCCGTCCGGCCAGCCGAGAAGCCAGCGAGGCGCTGGCGGCGCTGCTGGCCGGCACCGTGGCGGCGCTGGTGGCTTCGTTCGTGGGTGCGCTCAACCTCAACACGGTGATCATCGCCTCGCTGGTGGTGATGCTGCCCGGCATGTCGCTGACCAATGCGGTCAACGAACTGGCCAGCCAGCACTGGGTATCGGGGACGGCGCGGTTCGCCGGCGCGATCACCACCATCCTGAAACTGACCGTGGGGGCGGTGATCGCGGTGACGCTGTCGGGCATCCTCGGCCTGGACCCGCTGGTGCGCGCGTCGCGACCGCAGGCGGACTGGGTGGAATGGAGTGCGCTGCTGCTGGCGGCGTTCGCCTTCGCCATGCTGTTCAAGGCCAGTCGCCGCGATTATCCATGGGTGATCGCCGCGTCGGTGGCCGGGTATGCGATATCGAAGTTCGCCGGCCAGGCGTGGGGAATGCCGGCCGGCATTTTCATGTCGGCGATGGTGATGACCGCGGCCGGCAATCTGTTCGGTCGCCTGGTGCAGCGCCCCGGCGCGATCATCCGCCTGCCCGGCATCATCATGCTGGTTCCCGGCAGCACCAGCCTGCGCGGCGTGCTCACGCTGGTGCAGCAGCAGGACATGAGCGCGGGGCAGGTGGTGCTGATGACCGTGCTCAACGTGGTAATGGCGCTGGTGGCGGGACTATTGTTCGGCAACCTGCTGGTACCGGCGCGAAAGAATCTGTGAGTTTCTGAAAGTTTTCGCGACGTTCGGCAAACCCGGGTAACGCATTCAAATAATCGATATCGGTGCGCCGCGCATGCCGCACGCATCGGGCACCGCCTGGGCCGACCAACGGTCGGCGCCACCGTTCCAAAAAAAACGCCGGCCATCCGGGCCGGCGTTTCAATGCGCGCGCCATCGGCGTATCGCTTACTTCTTGATCAGGAAATCTTCCAGCTTCTTGCCCTTGGTGGTGTGGGCAGCCAGCCAGCGCGGCTGCTTGCCACGGCCGGTCCAGGTTTCCTTCGGGTTGGCCGGGTTGCGGTACTTCGGGGCCACCTTGCCCAGCTTGCGCACCGCCTTCTTGGCCGGAGCGGCCTTGCCCGCCGTACCCGCGCGGCTGCGGCCCGCGGCGGCAACGCCGGCTACTTCTTCAAGGGTGTATCCGTTGGCTTTGGCCAGCTTGGCCAGCTGGGCGCGAACCTTGGTCAGGGCCGGGCGCTTGGCGACGATCGTCTGCTGCTTCTTCGCGTTCTTGATCAGGGCGCCCAGCTCTTTGGCGGACAAACCACTCAGGTCGATACTCATCAACTACTCCGGAATCTAAAAAGAAGGACGGGGTGTGGGCCAGTCCCTGGCATCGGGCAACAGCATACATTCTCATTTGCGCAATGCACAGCTTGTCGGAATAATCAATGGAAATGGGATAATTAAATGCCGGGGTATTTCACCCGGCATCCGTCATCACTTCGTCAGCCGGGCCATCAGGGCCTCGCGGTCCAAGCTCTCGGCCTCGCTCGCCGAGCGTGCGCGGTATTCGAACGTGCCCGCCTCCAGCCCACGTTCGGACACCACCACCCGGTGCGGGACGCCGATCAATTCCATGTCGGCAAACATCTGGCCGGGGCGCAGCCCGCGGTCGTCCAGCGCCGCATCCAGCCCGGCAGCCTGCAGCTGCGCGAGCAGCTCGGCGGCGGCCGCATTGACCGCATCATCCTGCTTTGGATTGATGACGCATACCACCACCTGCCAGGGCGCCATCGCGTCGGGCCAGATAATGCCGGCGGCGTCATGGTTCTGCTCGATCGCAGCGGCGACGATGCGCGAGATGCCGATGCCGTAGCAGCCCATCGCCAGCACCGCGGCCTTGCCGTTCTCGTCCAGCACGGTTGCTTTCAGTGCCTGCGCATACTGGCGGCCCAGCTGGAACACATGGCCCACTTCGATGCCGCGCGCCACCTTCAGCTCGCCACCGTCGGCCGCACGGTCGCCTTCCTTTGCGTTGCGGATGTCAGCCACTTCCGGTTCCGGCAGGTCGCGGCCCCAGTTGACCCCGGCAATATGGAAGCCGGCTTCGTTGGCGCCGACGACAAAATCGGCCATCGCCGCAACGTCGCGATCGGCCACGATGCGGATCGGCCTGGCCGGATTCAGCGGGCCGAGGAAACCGGGTTCACTGCCCAGGTGGGTGGCGATTTCCGCCTCGCCGGCCATGCGGTACCCCTGCAGGCCCTCCACTTTGCCCAGTTTGATTTCGTTGACGTCATGGTCGCCGCGCACCAGCGCCAGCACGAAGCCGCCTTCGCTCATGATCGCGATCGACTTCACCGTGCGCTCCAGGCCGATGCCGAGCAGGGCGGCCACGGCTTCGCAGGTCTTCTGGGTCGGGGTTTCGACCTTGCGCAGCGCTTCGCTGGCGGCCGCGCGCGGACCCGGCGCGGCCGCCACCGCCGCTTCCATGTTGGCCGCGTAATCCGAGCCGGTGGAGAACACCAGCGCGTCTTCGCCGGAGTCGGCGATCACGTGGAATTCCTGCGACGCATCGCCACCGATGGCACCGGAATCGGCCTGCACCATGCGGAAATCCAGGCCCAGGCGGGTGAACACGCGGGCGTAGGCGGCCTTCATGTTTTCGTACTCGCGCACCAGGCAGGCGTCGTCCAGATGGAAGGAGTAGGCGTCCTTCATCAGGAACTCGCGCGCACGCATCACGCCGAAGCGCGGGCGGATCTCATCGCGGAACTTGGTCTGGATCTGGAAGAAGTTGACCGGCAGCTGCTTGTAGCTGGACAGCTCCTGGCGCGCGAAGTCGGCCGCGGCTTCCTCGGCGGTGGGGCTGTAGCAGAACACCTGGTCCTTGCGGTCCTTGATCTTGAGCAGCTGCGGACCGAATTTTTCCCAACGGCCGGTGGCTTCCCACAGTTCCTTGGGCTGGATGGTCGGCACCTGGAATTCCACCGCGCCGGCCCGCTCCATTTCCTCGCGCACGATGCGCTCGACCTTGCGCAGCACGCGCAGGCCCAGTGGCGACCACGTGTACAGCCCCGAGGCCAGCTTGCGGATCATGCCCGCGCGCAGCATCAGCCGGTGGCTGGTGAGCTCGGCATCGCTGGGGGTTTCCTTGGTGGTACGCAGGTGGAACTGGGAGAGGCGCATCGTCGGCTTCGCTGAACGGCGGAAAGGCAATATTCTGCCAGCCCGGCCGCCCACGTGCCCAATCCTGGCGCGAACGGCGTATCGACCAACGGTCGATACCTACCGCCGGTGCGTGGACCGTGCCACCCGCAACGGCGCGCCGTCCCCAATGTCACCCGCATCGGCGCAGTGCCCGATCCCACCGGCAATGGCGCCGTGCCCGATGCCACCGGCAACGGCATGGCGCCTGGTAGCCCCCGACCGTTGGTCGGGGGAGGCCGCTCAGGCGGCCGGCTTGCAGTAGGCCTTGATCGCCGCGTCCGCCAGCGCCTTCTGCGCCTGGCGCTGGCTGTCGTCCAGCGCGGTGTCCGGCTTGCCGTCGCCGTTGGTGTCCTGCATCACCTCGCCCTTGCCGGCGAGCAGGGCCAGGTTGTCGCGGGCGGTGGTGCAGTTGGCCGATTCGGCCGGCGCCGGTGCCGCGGCGGCCCGGGTGGCGGCCGGGTCGCGGTTCTGCACCTTGCGCTGTTCAGCGTTCTGCCCGGTGGGCGGCTTCTCCGAGTACTGGGTTACGCCATTGGCGTCCTTCCACTTGTAGACGTTTCCGGCGCTGGCCGAAGCGCTGGCGAGCAGCAGCAGGCAGCACACGAGGGGCAGGGCACGCATGGCAACTCCGGGCAGCAGGGGGCAGGAGCGCGATTGCAGCATTCCCGTCCGGCGCTGGCAACCCTCCCCCCAAACCGCGCCGCAGCCACTAAACTGGCCGGCATGGATCAGATGAAACCCCCGCCGCGCTCGCGCAGCATTTACCTGTTGCCCAACCTGTTCACCACGGCCGGCCTGTTTGCGGGGTTCTACGCGATCATCGCCGCCGCCAATGGCGACTTCGTCAATGCCGCCATCGCGGTGTTCGTGGCCGCGGTCATGGACGGCCTGGACGGGCGGGTGGCGCGCCTGACCGGCACCAGCAGCGAATTCGGCGTGCAGTACGACTCGCTGGCCGACCTGGTCAGCTTCGGCATGGCCCCGGCGCTGGTTATGTACCACTGGTCGCTGTCCTGGCTGAAGTTCGACGACCCGATCATGGGCCGGGTGGGTTGGGCGGTCGCCTTCCTGTACGCGGCGTGCGCGGCCCTGCGCCTGGCCCGCTTCAACACCCAGGTCAGCGTGGTCGACAAGCGCTGGTTCATCGGCCTGGCTAGCCCGGCTGCGGCCGGCCTGATGATGTCCTTCGTGTGGGCCTTCGCCGACGGCGCGCTCGGCTGGGATGGCAATGAGCTGCGCTACGTGGCGCTGGGCGTGACCCTGGCGGCGGCGCTGCTGATGGTCAGCCGGATCCGCTTCTGGAGCTTCAAGGGCGGTGGCGAAAAAGGCCCGCGCGCCGACCGCGTGCCGTTCCTGGCGCTGGCGCTGGTGCCGATCGCCATTGCGATCATGGTCATCGACCTGCCGCGCGTGTTGTTCGCCGTGGGCGTGATCTATGCGTTGTCCGGCCCGGTCAGCTGGGTCTGGCAGCGCACCCGCAAGCCGGCCGAGCCCGGCGCGTGAGCACGCCGGCCGCGCCGCCGCTGTGGACCCCGGCCCAGCAGTCGTGGCTGCAGGCGATGGGCTACACGGTGTTCGTGGACGGCAGCGTGGACGCGGCGCCGGATGCGCAGATCGACCTGGGCGCAGTCCCGGCCGCGGCACTCCCGGACGACCCCGTCGTAGTGCCGGGCTCTGCCCGGCAAAGCGCGCCCGCCCCACGGCGGAGCGCACCCACCAGCATCGAAGACGCCTCTGCGCCAGCGCACAGCAATGCGCCAACGGACGATGCGCCTGCGCCACCGCGCCGCGGCGCTCCCGCTGCCGAAGCGCCGGCCGCCAGCGCACGCCCCGGCGCCCGCCGCCCGGCGGTGCGCATGCCGCCGCCGCTGCAGATCGCATTGCTGCGCGCCTCAGGCTGCAACCCGAACGACCCCGACACCCAGGCATTGATGGCCGGCTGGAAGCTGGACGAACTGCGCGGCAACGCCGCGGCCAAGCGTGCGCTGTGGCCCCAGTTGAGGGCACTGCGCAAGCGGGGCAGGGCGTGAGCGCGGTCAGTGCGCACCGGCCACCGGCGCTGCGCGCACTGCGCGAAGCCGATCTGGACGCGGTGATGGAGATCGAGCTGCGCGGGTACCCGTTCCCGTGGACGCGCGGCATCTTCGTCGACTGCCTGCGGGCGGGCTACCCGGCGTTGGCGCTGGAAGACGACGGCGTGCTGGCGGGTTACGGCGTGCTGAGCATCGCCGCCGACGAAGCGCATGTACTGAATGTCTGCATCGATCCGGCCTGCCAGACCCGGGGCCTGGGCCGGCGGCTGTTCCGCGCGCTGGTGAAGCTGGCGCGCGAGCATGGCGCGCAGCGGGTATTCCTGGAAGTGCGGCCGTCCAACACTCCGGCGGTGGCGCTGTACCACAGCGAAGGCTTCAACGAGATCGGCCGTCGGCCGCGCTATTACCCCGCGCGCGATGGCCGCGAGGACGCGCTGGTGATGGCGATGGAGCTGGTTGACGACGACATCCAGACGATGCCGCCGTTGTAGCCGACCCGTCTGCATGTTCGGGACCATCGGCGGGGAGGGCGCCTTTCCGATCGGGGTCCATGCGTCAAAGGGCCGATCACCGCTACCGGCAGTCGTTTGGGAACCGACTCTACCAGCGAGCACCCCACCCGGTAGGTGGCGACCGTTGGTCGCCACGCCACACCGAGCAGCCCACCGCGGTAGGTGGCGACCGTTGGTCGCCACGACACGCCGAGCAGCCCACCCCGGTAGGTGGCGACCGTTGGTCGCCACGACACGCCGAGCAGCCCACCCCGGTAGGTGGCGACCGTTGGTCGCCACGACACGCGGGGCAAACCACCGGTAGGTGGCGACCGTTGGTCGCCACGCTTCAACCCGTTACAGCTTCGCGCGCTGCGCGACCAAGCCTTCCAGCTGCGCGGTCCAGTCCACCAGGCGCACGCGCTCCTGCTCGACCACCGCTGCCGGCACCTTGTCGGTGAACTTGGACAGCTTCACCGCGCTCTTCTCCTTCTCCGCTTCCACCCGTGCGATTTCCTTGTCCAACCGGGCGCGCTCGGCCCCCAGGTCGACCAGGCCTTCCAGCGGGACCAGCAGCTTCAGCTCGCCGACGATGGCGGTCGCGGCCGGCGGCGTGTCCGCATCGCCGGCCAGCCATTCGATGCGCTCCAGCTTCAGCAGGAACGACAGCGACGACGTGAACCGCGCCACGCGATTGCGGTCTTCCTCGCTGCCACCCTGCAGCAGCAGGCCCACCTGCTTGGCCGGCGGCACGTTCAGTTCGCTGCGCACGCGGCGCAGCGCGCTGACCATCGACTTCAGCCACTCCACATCCGCTTCGGCGCGTGCGAAGTCGCCGGCGAATTCCTCGGCGGTGGGGTACGGGCGCAGCGAAATGGTGTCCGCGGCCAGGCCCAGGCGCGGTGCGACCTGGCGCCACAGCTGTTCGGTCACGAACGGAGTAAGCGGGTGCAGCAGGCGCAGCAGCGCTTCCAGCACGTACAGCAGGGTGTGGCGGGTGCTGGTCGCGTCGTCGGCGTTGTCGCCATTGAGCGCCGGCTTGGTCAGCTCCAGGAACCAGTCGCAGAACTCATTCCAGGCAAACTCGTACAGCGCCTGCGCCAGCAGGTCGAACCGGTAGTTGGCGTAATGCGTGCGGGCCTCGGCCGACACCGCCGCCAACCGTGCCAGGATCCAGCGCTCGGCGTCGGTGCGCGGCTGCGGTACGCCCTCGAACTGCGCGCCTTCGGTGTTCATCAGGGTGAAGCGGCTGGCGTTCCACAGCTTGTTGCAGAAGTTCTTGTAGCCCTCGGCGCGGCTCATGTCGAACTTGATGTCGCGGCCATGGGTGGCCAGCGCGGCGATGGTGAAACGCAGCGCGTCGGCACCGTGGGCGATGATGCCGTCCGGGAAATCCTTGCGGGTCTGCTTCTCGATCTTCGGCGCGTCCTTGGGCTTCATCAGCCCGGTGGTGCGCTTGGCGACCAGGTCGTCGATGGAAATGCCGTCGATGATGTCCAGCGGGTCGAGCACGTTGCCCTTGGACTTGGACATCTTCTGGCCCTGCGCATCGCGGATCAGGCCGGTGATGTAGACATCCTTGAACGGAATCTTCCCGGTGAAGCTGTCGGTGGCCATGATCATGCGCGCCACCCAGAAGAAGATGATGTCGAAGCCGGTGATCAGCACCGACGACGGCAGGTAGCGCTCGAAACCGCGCTCGGCCATCGCCTGCTCGTTCGGCCAGCCCAGCGTGGAGAACGGCCACAGCTGCGAGGAGAACCAGGTTTCCAGCACGTCGCTGTCCTGGGTGAGCACCACATCGGCCCCCAGTCCGGCGCGCGCGCGCGCGTCCGCTTCATCGCGGCCCACGTAGCAGGTGCCGGCGGCGTCGAACCACGCCGGAATGCGGTGGCCCCACCACAGCTGGCGGCTGATGCACCAGTCCTGGATGTTTTCCATCCAGTGGCGGTAGGTGTTGATCCAGTTGGCCGGGACGAACTGGATCGAACCGTTCTCGACCAGTTCCAGGCCGCGCTGGGCCAGCACGTCCATCTTCACGAACCACTGGTCGGTCAGGTAAGGCTCGATCACCTGCTGGGTACGGTCGCCGCGCGGCACCTGCAGCTTGTGCGCCTTGGTCTCGACCAGGATGCCCAGGTCTTCCAGCTCGGCCAGGATCACCTTGCGCGCTTCGTAACGGTCCAGCCCACGGTACTTTTCCGGGGCGTTGTCGTTGATCGCCGCCACCGGGGTGAACAGGTTGATCATCGGCAGGTTGTGGCGCAGGCCGACCTGGTAGTCGTTGAAGTCGTGCGCCGGGGTGACCTTGACCACGCCGGTACCGAACGCGCGGTCGACATACTCATCGGCGATCACCGGCACGCTGCGACCAGTCAGCGGCAGGGTCACGCTGCGCCCGATCAGGTGCGCGTAGCGCTCGTCTTCCGGGTGCACCATCACCGCTGTATCGCCCAGCAGGGTTTCCGGGCGGGTGGTGGCCACGACCAGATACGGGCGGGTTTCGCGCAGCGTTTCGTTGCCGTCGGCGTCGCGCTCCACGTGCTCGTAGCTGGCACCGTCTTCCAGCGCGTAGGCGATCGACCACAGGAAGCCGTCTTCTTCCACGCTTTCCACTTCCAGGTCGGAAATGGCGGTCTTCAGCACCGGGTCCCAGTTGACCAGGCGCTGGCCACGGTAGATCAGGCCCTGCTCATGCCAGCGCAGGAACGCCTCAACCACCGCTTCGGACGGCTGCGGGTCCATGGTGAAGGTGCTGCGCGACCAGTCGGCCGAGGTGCCCATGCGGCGCATCTGGCGTTCGATGATGTCGCCCGACTGCGCCTTCCATTCCCATACCTTTTCGATGAAGCCGTCGCGGCCCAGCGAATCGCGGCTCTCGCCGTTGCCGGCCAGCGCCAGGTTGCGCGACACCACCATTTCGGTGGCGATGCCGGCGTGGTCGGTACCCACCTGCCACAACGTGTCGTAGCCGCGCATGCGGTGGTAGCGCACCAGCGCATCCATCAGGGTCTGCTGGAAGGCATGGCCCATGTGCAGCGTGCCGGTCACGTTCGGCGGCGGCAGCAGGATGGTGTACGGCTCGCCCTTGCCGGACGGCTTGAAGTGCCCGGCCTTCTCCCAGGAGTCGTACAGCTCCGTTTCGAAGGTCTTGGGGTCGTAGCTGGAGGCAAGTTGGGTCATGCGGGGGAACCAGGAGGCAATCGGTAAAGGATCAGGGCGGCGGCGGACCCGATCAAGGGCGCCGCCGCGGGCTTACATGTCGTACTTGTTCAGCACGAAGTCCAGCGCCTTGTACTGGCGCCAGCGTTCGCGCAGCGGTTCGCGCGCGGCCGGGTCGGCCGGCACCACTTCCAGTACCCGGTCGCAGGCGCCCAGGTAGGGGTCGTCGCGCAGGTTGATCACCAGCGGCCGGCTCGGCGCTTCCGCGCCGGGCACCGCGATCAGCACCAGCGCTTCGTCCTCGTCGGCATCTTCGCCGGCGATCTGGTGCGGAATGTAGGCATCGTCGTCGAACGACCACAGCAGCTCGTCCAGTTCTTCGGCCTGGGCCTGGTCGCGGGCCAGCACCAGGGTCTGCAGGCCGGCGTCGTTGGCCTTGCGGGCCAGCTCGCAGACCAGGCGCAGCGGCTCGGTGAGGAAGCGCGGCTTGGCGATCAGGTAGAAGTCTGCGCGGGACATCAGCTGCGGGCGACCTGGTCCAGCAGCCACTGGGTCAGCAGGCCGACCGGACGACCGGTGGCCATGCCGCGCTTGCCTTCGTCGCTGGCCACGCCGGCGATGTCCAGATGCGCCCAGCGCTGGCCTTCGGTGAAGCGCGACAGGAAGCAGCCGGCGGTGATCGCAC